>Ga0209382_10000213_pt1 | contig 94251 bp, 87 predicted proteins | sample SoiMetdeltSBSDD5_FD_187599 | JGI IMG/M metagenome (GOLD analysis project Ga0209382, IMG submission 187599) | Bulk soil microbial communities from a Populus tree surrounding site in Tennessee, USA - Soil MetaG P. deltoides SBSDD5 (SPAdes) (version 2) | ecosystem: Environmental > Terrestrial >...
AACGTGCGCCGATCGGTGCCTAGCCCCATTGGCTCGATGCCGCTCATCATCATTCTGGCTCCGCAATTCTGGCACCTGGGGCGCCTTTCGATGATCTTCAGCGGACTAGGAATAAATTGGGGTTGGGCCATGGGCTCCTCCTGTTTCAGGCGGGAGCGCTCCCGGGCTCTCAGCCACCGACGCCCGGCATAGGGCCGAGCCGGTGATGGGTCATATTCAGCATCTATCGTTCGAAAGTCTGATCAAAATGGATCACTTTCAAAAAGAGCAACCGGTAAATTTAAAAGGGACCACTGGGGCACAAGGGGGGCCGAAAGAGGCCAGTACCTAAAGGAACAGATCGGAAATTGTCTCAGATTGAATGTCCGCTTTGGGTCAAAAGCAGACATATGCGCTGCAACAAGCCATGTCCGCTTTACCCCCAATAGCGACTGCGAAAGCGAAATTCCGCAAAAGGGCATGTCCGCTTTACCCCCGAAAGCGGACATGTGCGATGCAATGACCAATGTCCGCTTTGGGCCAAAAGCAGACATCGAGCGCGTTATTCGAGGCCTCGTAAGCCCGCAGACAAACTGCCCTGGAGGACGTTCCGATAGGCTCTCATTAAAGATTGGGTGCGGCGGAACTTTGCTGTAACCATGTCGTTTGACAGACATAACCAACCCCGAAATCGGCGATTGCAATCTACCGGGGGTTTAAATGGTCAGCCCATCGGCAAGTCCCAGCTATGCTGCGCGCTTTCTCGTTATTGAGGATGAACTTCTGATCGCGCTGCTGCTTGAAGAAACGATCCGAGAATTTGGTTACCGCGTCAGCGCCGTGGCCCGAGCGATCCCGGAGGCGCGGCGAGAATTTGCAAAACGAAATTTCGACGCTGTGCTTTTAGATATCAATATTGATGGACGATACAATAGCGAAATAGCGGACTTGCTCCTACGCGAAAACATCCCGTGCGCCTTCGTCACAGGTTATGATTATCTTGTAGAGCCTCGTCACGAACACATCCCTGTGCTACCGAAGCCATTTAGCCGCGCTCAACTCCGCGCACTTTTGGTAAGTCTGGTCGCCTCAACAACCTCACATCGTCAAGCAAGGCAACCCGCCTAAGTTATTGAGGTTGCCAAGCGAATGTGAGCCGGACCGCCGCGCTTAACCGGAAGCGCATTCGCAATTTCAGCTTCGCAAGGGGGAAGGAGCAGCTGTGCGTCCACCGCGTCTAAGCGGGTCGTACTTTCTTTTGCGTTTCGCGCTCGAGCCGCAATCGCCTCAGCTCTTGAGTGCGGTCACGAATTTTCTGCAAAGCCGCGTAATAGTCCGCAGTTGCTTTTGGAGCTTCAGCTCTTTGCTGCTCACGCGCTTTGAATATCCGCTCAGCGCGGGCGCGATCTACGTTTTCATGTTGGGGCATGCAGATTAAACGCGATAGGTTTCGCAAAGTTCCAATTGCCGCACGTGATGACATTGTCTGCTATGGGTCATTAGCGGACATATGCAGTGCAAAAGGGCATGTCCGCTTTGCTCCCAATAGCGACCGCGAAAGCAGACTCGCGCAAACAGTCATGTCCGCTTTACCCGCGAAAGCGGACATGTGCGGTGCAGCTAGGCATGTCCGCTTTGGGCCAATAGCGGACATAGTTCACAGCAACTGAGGCCAGTGAAAGTTTATAAAGCCGCAAACAAGCATCGCAATTATACAGACTAGAGTTACACGTATAAGTCTAGCGGGGCTGCGGTCTCCGTCGTCGGCGGCGGGCAATCTGGTCAGTCAAGTCAGTGAAGTCAGTGATCTGCCATCCCTTTCTATACTCAACCTCTCTACTTATCTTGAATCGTTAAGGAAGATGGGGGTCTAGGGAAAGGGATACGGGACCACTGAATTCACTGACTACACTGACCGCCGTCGGATCCCAATGACGGGCAGATGAGGGCGGGGGCGAGCACGAACCGGCAGATCGGAGCGAGGTTCCCACGATGTCGATGTCCACCGCATCAATTCCAGTCTTCGAGATCAGTCTCAACGCGCTCTCGGCGCTCCTCGACAAGGCCGAGGCATATGCCCAAGCGAAGGGCATCGACCCGGCTGTGCTTCTCAACTCGCGCCTCTTCCCCAACATGTTCGCATTCTCTCAGCAAGTGCAGATCGCCTGCGATCAAGCGAAGAACGGCAGTGCACGGCTCGCCGACACAGACCCGCCCAAGTATGAGGACAACGAGAAGACGATCGCAGAACTCAAGGCTCGCATTGCGAAGACGGTCGCCTTTGTGAAGTCGCTCGACGCGAAGAAGATCGACGACTCCGCCGACCGCGAGATCATTTTCCCGCTTGGCCCGAGTATTAAGGGCCACATGAAAGGTGCGGACTATCTCCATCACTTCGCGCTGCCAAACTTCTATTTTCACGTCACCACCGCCTACGACATCCTCCGCCACTGTGGCGTCGAGATCGGGAAGCCTGACTTCATCGGTGCCATCCCAATCAGAACGACGTGAGACAAGGCACCTGTGGCCCTGTCCGTGGGCGTCCACGGTCGCATAGGATTTTTTCAGCATCTAAGGGGCGTCATAGCCCGGAATATCAGGGCATTGGCTCAAAACGGTGTGCTTACGAATGTAGGCGCAATATCATCCGGCCCGATTGGTCTGAGCGGCCACGCAATGAGCAAGGTCAATTCATAACTCAAAGCGAGTCCGCCAACCATGCATGATCGCCACGAACGCGAAAATCACTGCCGTCACGACTGCGTAAGACATCTTAGTTCCCTTCCCCATAGAGAATGTTTGTGAAACCAATTCGAGTGAATTTTTCTGCGCGTTTCGCGCTTGCCGAAAGCGGCCGCCGCACTCACCGAGCCAGCAAACACTTTGATGAAATCGCGCCGTCTCATCGTCGCCCCTGAGGGCTAAGACGAGCAATCGTACCGGCAAAAACCGGTGCACCGGAAGGGCCATCCATGTCCGCTCTAGGGCAAAAGCAGACATTTGCAGTGCGTCAACCCATGTCCGCTTTACACCCAAAAGCGGACATGTGCGGTGCAGCTAGGGATGTCCGCTTTGGGCCAAAAGCGGACATACTACGCGCCTACAACGCGGTTGACCGCCGTGGAGACCGAAATGGAACAATTCGGATCAGGACTGGTTGCAGGCATCAGCGTGCCAAATACTCCAATAATCGCCGACGCGCTTGACTATGCCCAGCGGCTCTCTGAGCCTTATCTATTCAATCACGCCGTTAGGTCATGGCTTTTCGCGATCAGCATCGCGCGGGCTAAGAACATCGACTATGACTCGGAGGTCGTGGCGATTGGCACGATCCTTCACGACATAGGACTTACGGATAGTGTGACAGGTCCCAAACGTTTCGAGGTCAATGGTGCAGACGCTGCGCGAGCCTTTGTCGCCGAGCGCGGTCTATCGGATCGGCGTGCGCAGCTGATCTGGGATCTTGTCGCCCTAAACTCGACGCCCTCTATAGGGCTTTACAAAGAGCCGGAAGTCGCGGTCGGAACTATGGGTATCGGGTTGGACTGGGGAGGCTTTGGCGTCGGCGCCATCCCGACGGCAGAGATGGCCGACATTGTAAACGCATTTCCGCGCCTTAAGATGAAGGAGAAATTTGCACAGGCGTGCTGTCATGTCATTCAGATGAGGCCAGAAACAAGTTCGGACAATTTCTTGCGTGATTTTGGCGAACGTTTTGTACCTGGGTATAAGGTCGTATCGGCAGTCGATCTTTTGATGAACGCGCCTTTTGAGGAATAGAAAAGCTAACCACCGGTTGTTCGCAAACGCAGCGAGCAGAACGAAAAAGAGACCGCCTTGTGGCGGTCTCTCCAATATGTGGTCCAGCGCTTTGCTCAGGCGACAGCTGCCGTGGCACCGGTCTTCAGAAAGGCCAGGAGATCGGCATTAATAATCTCTGCCTGTGTCGTTATCATGCCGTGCGGGAAGTCCTTGTAGGTTTTTAACGTTCCGTTCTTCAAAAGCTTCGCCGACAACGGCCCGGCAGCGACGTAGGGGACGATCTGATCAGCTTCGCTGTGCATCACAAGAACCGGAACGGAGATTTTCTTTAAATCCTCGGTGAAGTCGGTCTGCGAGAAGGCGACGATGCCGTCGTAGTGAGCCTTGGCGCCGCCCATCATGCCCTGTCGCCACCAGTTTTGAATGGTCGCCTCGGCAGGCTTCCCCGTCTTATTGTAGTTATAGAAGGGGCCCGAAGAGAGGTCGCGGTAGAATTGCGAGCGGTTGGCCGCGAGCTGCGCCTGCAAATCGTCGAACACCGTCTTGGGCAATCCCTTCGGATTGGCTGCCGTCTGTACCATCAGGGGTGGTACCGCGCTGATGATTGCTGCCTTCGATACGCGGCTCTCGCCATGCCGCGCTATATAGTGAACGACCTCGCCGCCGCCGGTCGAATGGCCGACGTGAATGGCGTCCTTCAGATTGAGATGGGCAGTCACCGCTGCGAGATCGTCGGCATAGTGATCCATGTCGTGGCCGTCGCCTGTCTGAGTGGATCGGCCGTGGCCGCGTCGGTCATGCGCAATGACGCGATAGCCTTTGCTCAAAAAAAATAGCATCTGCGCGTCCCAGTCATCGGCCGACAACGGCCAGCCGTGGCTGAACACGATGGGCTGACCTTCACCCCAATCCTTGTAAAAGATCTCGACGCCGTCTTGGGTCGTAATCGTACTCATGGGCACCTCCGTACGCTGAAAATTGACCTTCTCCCAACACAGTAAAGTTGCCTCCGGACCCTTCATGCACTCTGACTCGTCGCGTAGGTTTTACGGTCAGTAGTCCCACCATGTCGGTACCCAACGAAAGAGGTCGCCGGCGACCGCTACCCGGCCAACGGATGGGAACGGCATATGCGTGGACACCAGCGACTCGCGGTTCGCCGCCAACTCCCGCAGAAGACGGACCCGGACGCGGGTCGCCTCCTCGGGGTCGTGTTCGAAGCCGTTGTGCCACTCGGGATGATCGAACGAGACCGGGAACACGGCGTCGCCGCCGAACGTCAGCCGGTCGCCGCCGGACGCCAGGCGGACCACGCTATGCCCGGGTGTGTGGCCGCCAGTGCGTTGGACGACCACCCCCGGCGCCACCTCGTACTCAGCCTCGAACGGCCGCAGCTGGCCGTGGTACTCGTTCAGGAAGTGCTTGGCAGCCCGGCGAGCCACGTCCGAGAGTATCGGCCCCATGGCGGTGCGGGAGAAATCGGGCGACTCCCAGAACTTGGCCTCGGCGGCGGCCACGTGGATTCGCAGGTCCGGACGCAGCCGCTCCTTCACCCCGTCGACGAGCAGCCCACCAACGTGGTCAAAGTGCATGTGGGTCAGCACCACGTCGGTCACGGACGCGAGATCGATGCCGGCGGCCTCCAGTCGATGCACCAAATTCCCGGCCCGCGGAAAGTCCGGGACTTCCACCCCTAGCCCACTGTCGATGAGTATGGTCCGGCCGCCAGTACGCACCACGACCGCGTTCAGCGCCCAATCGAACGCCTCCCGCGACAGAAACATGCTGTCCAGCCAGGCCGCCCGGACAGCGGGGTCGGCGTTGGTGGCCATTGACTCCGCTGGCGGCGTTACCACGCCATCGCTTATCACCATCACGTCAATCGCGCCGATCTTCACCGCGTAGCGGGACGGAACTAGCTCGTCGAGCCCCGGTCTATCCAAACTCATGTTTGTCTCTGCGGCGGTGGTGCTGCGCCGGATAGCTGATGAGGGTTGTGGGGACATAATCATTCTCCCTCGAGGGAATGGCGTTGGACGTAGGTGAATGATTTCGCCGCGACGATGAACCTAAACACCGGAGGTAATCGAGTTGGACGGTGGTCCAACAATAGCGACCGCGAAAGCGGACTCCCGCAGTAGCCCATGTCTGCTTTACCCCCGAAAGCGGACATGTGCAGTGCACTAGCTCATGTCCGCTTTGGGCCAGAAGCGGACTCATGCAGCGCAGCAAAAAGGATCGTTATTCGATCACCTCGTCAGCGGCCACGAGCATCGATGGCGGCACGTTTAGGCCGAGTGCCTTTGCCGCATTGAGGTTGATAACGAGCTCGAATTTGGTCGGCTGCAACACGGGCAGCTCGGCAGGCTTGGCACCCTTAAGAATTCTGCCAGTATAGATGCCGAGTTGCCGATAAGCACTTGCGCGGTGGTGCCCATAACTGATGAGGCCACCTGCATCCACAAAGTCACGCCGGTCGTACATTGTGGGTACTGCATGGCGCGTCGCGAGAGCGACGATCCGGCCGCGTCGGGCGCTAAAATACGCATCCCCGGCGATGATAAGCGCACCGGTATGCTGTTTGACTAGCATCGCGAAGACGCCGTCAAAGTCAGCTTCGCTTTTGGCGCTCATAATATGTATCTGCCGCCCAAGTACGCGGGCGGCCTCCTGTACGTCCCGGATTTCGACTTCGCTATCCGGATTGTTTGGATTCACAAGCATGGCAATGGCCATGTTATTTGGCACCAACTCGCCAAGTAATTCCAGTCGTTTGGCTCCAAGAGCCACACCGAGCCAGCCTAAGCCGGTAAGGTTACCACCAGGGCGATTGAGGCTGGCGACGAGACCTTGCTTGACCGGGTCGCCGCCCATGTAAAAGACGATCGGTATCGTCGAAGTCGCATCCTTGGCCGCGAGCGCCGCGACAGTGCCTCCGGTGGTAAAGATCACAGCGACTTGCCGGCCAACTAGATCGTCCGCAATGGCTCGAAATCGGTCGTATTCGCTCCCTGCTGCGCGATGTTCGAACGCAACATTTTGGCCTACGACATAGCCAGTTTCGTTTAGACCTTGCCGGAACGCGTCAATCATCTGCGCGAAAACCTGCGGCTGTGCACTGCTCAGGAATCCAATCACCGGCATAGTCGACTGCTGCGCGTGTGCCGTGAGCGGCCATGCAACTGCCGCGCCGCTGAGAAGCGATATGAACTCGCGCCGCCTCATGGGCTTACTCCCCGCGCCAAGGGCACCCTAGCACATCGCGGATAGAGAGCTGTGCTTCGCGCCGCAGCGAAATAGACCGCCCAATGTCCGCTTTGGGTCATAAGCGGACATGTGCAGTGCACTCGCCAATGTCCGCTTTACCCCCGAAAGCGACCGCGAAAGCGGATTCCCGCAAAAGGTCATGTCCGCATTCCCCCCAAGCGGACATTTGCAGCGCAACTTGGAGTGTCCGCTACGGACCAAAAGGGAATTCGGCAACCGCGATTAAGGTTACCTCATGGTCACTGCAAAAACGGCTGACCGGGCGGGCAGGCGATCCTTCACCGCCACGCCGATTTGAGGCAACCTCAAGTAATGAAGCTCATGCTTTGCTCTGCCGCTGCGACAGTCTTCGCGTTGTGCGCGATCCCGATAGTTTGCGCACACGCTGCAGCGGCGGACCCCTGCCGAGAAGCCCGAGCGCGCGATAAACGCGTGGGGACCGAGATCACCGACCCGCGTGTCACGAACGCGATGATGGACGTTGTTGAGGCGAGCGGTTTCCGACACCGCGTGGTGGTGTGTGAGATTTCCATGCCATACGCCAATGCAACGGTTGGAAACCTGGGAAGCCACTATTACATCGGCGTTACACGGGCGCTCCTCGATGATTTTACGGATGCCGAACTCCGTGCGGTGCTTGGGCATGAAATAGCGCATATCGTACTTGGACATCGCGCCCCTGGGTTTGAATTGACCAACTATCGTGCAGCTCGCCACGAGGAGGCCGCCGATACGCTCTCGGCGCGATGGTTCGACAAGGAAGCGATGCGCAAAGTGCTTTGGAAGCTCCGTGTCGATGCAAGGACGTTGCCTAATGCTTCACAGAGACAACGGGCTATTAAGGAGATCGACGCGCGCATTGAAGCGCTTCAATGATCATTTTGATCCGCAGAACTCGGTCCCCTGATGTCCGCTTTACCCCCAAAAGCGGACATGTGCGGTGCAGTTAGGGATGTCCGCTTTGGGCCAAAAGCGGACATATAAGAATTCGGCTCGTACAAAAAAACCGGGACATCGCCCACTCTTGCCAGACAGAATATGACCGTCGGAAAAATCAGGTCTTGAGGAAAACCATGATCTCGTCGAGGAAGCGAGCCCAGCACGGGTCACTTTCCAAGATAAGATGATTGTGGCCTTCAAGCGTGACGAAGCGTGCTCCAGGTATACCGGCGGCAAGGATGCGGCCCTCCTCGTGAGGCTGCGCCGCATCGTTGCGGCAATGCAGGACGAGCGTTGGAATCCGAACTTGTGGCAGCAGGTCAGTGATGTCGATGTTCTCGTTAGCGCGCCGAATACGCGCGGCATTGTCCGGCGAGGTGGTCATTCGTTGCAGGTCATTGAACCAACGCATCTGCTCAGGCGTGCCACTAGGCATGAAGCGAGTCGTAAAGATTTGACGGAATGCTGGGTTCTCCTGGCCCCAGCCATGCCGCATCAGGGTCTGCACTGCATCGGCCTTCTCGATCTCCGCGGGATCGCCGCGCTGGCGCCAGCCCCGAGCGTAGCCCCCATAAAGCACGAGATGGCTCACACGGCCGGGATTGCGTATCGCATAGGCAATTGAAACCGGGCAGCCTTGCGAAACTCCCAGCAGGGAGAACCGGTCGAGCTTGGCTGCATCAACCACGGTTTCGAGATCGCGCACGAAGGCCTCGAACGAGATGTCATTTACGTTCCAATCCGATAGGCCATTGCCGCGTTCGTCGTAGCGTATCAGTCGGTGCTCGGCGGCCAGGGCGTGTAGCAGGTGGCTCCAGACTGGGCTTTCCCAGTCGTATTCGAGATGGTTGAGCCAATTGGCCGTCTTGACCAGCGGAGGGCCGCTCCCTGCGAGCGCGTAAGCAATACGAACGCCGTCGGACGCGGTACAGAAATGGACCTCTTGCTCCGATGTTGTCGCCGGCTTAGGCGATGTGGAGGTTTCGGTCTTTGTCGCCTCATCTACTGCGCAAACGAAGCGAACACCCTTTCGCGCGACGGTCCGAATCAGCCGCTGTTCCTCGCCACTGTCGCCGACCGCTTTGCGCGTGGCGTTGATACGGCTGTCGAGAGTCGAGTCCGACACGATCCGGCCGCCCCAAACCGAAGCGATAAGGTCGTCTTTGCTAACCACGCGGTCACGGTTTTGGATGAGATACAGCAGCAGGTCGAACACCTGCGGCTCAAGCGAGACGAGCTCAGAGCCCCGCCAAAGCTCCCGGCGATCAGAATCGAGTATCTTGTTTTCAAAGCGAAATTGCACGTTCGCCCCCGCGGACGTTTTTCACGGTATGCTAAAGTTTATTGGAAAGACAATTCAAGTCGGTATCGCAGATCGCTGTGCTCGTGCCGCAAACGACCACGTCTCCGCACTACTCCAACCAGGGCAGCTGGCTCCTCCGAGGCTCAAGACAAGGCATCGCACCGGCTCAACGTGCAGCGGAAGGGGGCGAGTGACCGGCCACGTCCGCTTTGGGTCAAAAGCAAACATTCGCGCCGCAAAAAGTCATGTCCGCTTTACCCCCGAAAGCAGACATGTGCAGTGCACTCGCTCATGTCTGCTTTGGGCGGGCGGCATCATCCAGCCCACGCTTTGCCGTGCCGCCTGCTGCTTGCTGTAGTCCGGTCGCAAATCAGCTCGACGCCATCCGCAAACAGTACAACGGCAACGGCGCTCTTTGCGCTCGTGGCGACTATGCTGTGGTTCATGCCGACGCATCACCGCATGCCCAAGGGTTGGATCACCGTGAGCGTGTCACTGCGGATGCAGTTAAAGACATAGGTTGAACTCTGTCCGGCCACGCTAACATCGATTTCCACCTTGACGTTGTACAGTTTTGAGTCACGCCGTCCTTGGGCCGACGGCTGCAGCGTGCGGCTTCCCTTGACCTCAAGCGCGCCAATAGTCGGCAGCTTGCCAGTGGCAGCGGTGATGCACTCTCGATCTTCGACCGATGGCTCCTGCTGCGTCGCCGTGGCCTCCTGCTGCGTCGCCGTGGCGACAGCAATGCAAGCGAGCACGAGAAATGCAGACCGCTCCTTCGGTCGGAAGGTCAAGTTGCGTTCGTCCATAAAGACGATCTCGCCCCCAGGATTAATCGCGTGGGCATTGAGAATTTGCTCATTCTTTTCGCAACTCGCGCCGCAGATCGTTAGTTCGCAGGGCCGTACGGCGACCCTGATTGCCTGTCCGCTGGCGCCGGAGCTTGGCGGACCAGGGGGGCCGGGCGGTCCGGGGGGACCAGCGGGACCCGGAGGACCAGCCTCACTCTTGGCTGGCGGCTCGCTTTGCCCGCACGCAGCCAAGAGAAAGGCGGCTAAGGTCAGCAAGAGCGGGAGACGCATGACTCACCTTCGATGTGATCGTAGGGGCATCTCTATAGGGCGGAGCGACTTTTTATAGCACCCTCGGTCAGTCAGGAAAGCGAGCGCCGCACCGATCGTTCATATTGTGCGCTTGCTTTCTTGGACAATCGGCGGTGATTTCATCAAGCCAGTCGATCAGCTTGGCTTTGCGTCCGCGTTGCTCGATTAAATGCTGCACCCGATAACGGCCAGCACGGCTGCACTTGGGACAGTGAACGTACAGCACGTCAAGCCTGCCGATCAGATCAGCAAAGATGATTGCGCCATCGCAGGGCATAGTGACTGAAAATTGGCTCGACGGCGCTCGCAGTCAAGCGCGCCCTTTCAGTTCCCCGACATGGTACGCGCTCGTGTGAAGTCGCAATAGGCGAAGGTCAATCCTGCAATCGAACCGCGGAAGCTTTCGGCGTTCGTCCGTTCCAAATAAAAGCATGGCTGGAGTGCTGCGCGGGGCAGCGACGCGCAGACTCGTTCGCCCTCGACCCGCAATGTACCAACTGGCATTGTACCGTAGCGCATTAATCCTGCACGAGGTTGGATCGAGCCTTCTACCGAACCGTCGGCATGGACGCGGGCCATCCCGCGTGTCCCATCAAAGCAGGTGTAGCTAAATAGCTTTTCAACGACGAATTGGCGTGCCTCGCTTGCGGTCATTTCTCCGGCAATTGCGGGCAAAGCGGTTGTCAGCCCGGCGACTAACACAACGGCACGAAGCATGGCTGTACCTCCGTCAACTCCACCAGCCAAGTTTAAAACACGGCGCTGATCGGTATGTTCCGCGTATCATTGCGTTGTCGCAGCACCCGTCCATTTGAACTACTCGCCAGCGTAACAAAAGGCCCGCAACGTCACCCCGTCACGGGCCAAGTTCAGCCACAAGGCGGGATAAGGGATTCCGCTTGTTCTTCGTTTCTAACCCGCCGCGCAGATTCTTGGAGTTGGACCTTGGGCCAATGTCGCCCATCGATGACGCGTGTCGCTGCCGGTGCTTTCGGATTTTTGATTTTCAGCCACGCCTTTGACGGGCCCGACCGATACGGCGCGTCGATCTTCTTTGAGACCGTCTTGAATAGCCATATTGCCACTACTCGGCCTTTAATCCCAGTACGGCGTCAGAAAGCACTCTCTCGTTGGCCTCCACAATTTGGCGCTGTCCGTCACAAGCGTTTGCCGGATTGGCTGCGAGGCATTCGCGATAATCAGCCACCGATTGCTCGTACTGGCGGCGAGCTTTCTCTTGCGTAGCTGTGTCTGGATCAAGCGCGATGTCGCTAAACCGTTCAATCCCACTGCAAGCACACAGGACGCTGGCAAACAGCAGCGTTGCCACAACGGGCAACAAAATTTTCACTGTTAGTCCCCCCGGTAGCTTTCCCCGAAGGGAATGCTATCGGAGACCGTTTGGGGGATGGGATTTTTTTTGCATAAAATGGAGAAGCGGAATTTGTGACAAGTGGTCCTCGTATCTCCACTATGAAATTTACACCCAATTTACTTGTGATGACGGCGCGGGATCGGTTGAGTGGAGACGTGCATCGCCGCCGTTTTCTTTCGTTTCGTTGACGGCGGTTGAGAATCCTCCATCTGGCTCGGGCCCCGCAAGGGGCCCCTTTTTTATTTGGTCGATCAGGACGAAGCCCGAGCGGCTTTCGAGCACGACAGGCTTTTTGGTTGCCAGCGGCTTAGGCTTTTCGTTTGCCACCCAGAATGTATCGAATGAGTGACCCGATAACGAGGGCAGCTGTGCAGAGTGATATCATGACAACCCAGGTTGCTACCTCACGCGCCCCGCCCTGGGAAACTGCATACACTAAGAGGACCAAGCAAAGCATCGCGAAGGCGTAACTGGCCCAAAGCACCACATTGCCAAATAGTGCTAACATGTGCGCCATCCACCTACTCTTTCCGAACGCCTAGGCTGCTAGTATTCGAAAAGGTTGGATGTGACCTGCATCACACGCTAGTGGTGCGGCGCGAAGAACGCCTTGGACTTGTCGCGTGCAATAAGAAGGCTTCAGCACAAATCAATCGGCAATGAGGGCATATCGGCAAACGCGCCCAATCAGCCACGCAATGACGCCCAGAATAGCGAACACGATGGCCGTTCCAACTTGCGCAGCTTCCGCCCAAATCCAGACCGCCAGTCCAATTAACGCCACAGCCACAATGCAGCCAAGCCAATAAAGAACGTTGCCCAATCTCGCGAGCCAGTCCATCTATGGTACATTACAAAGAAAAGCACTAGTCCGGCGACGTCATCAACGTCTTTTGCAACTGCTTGAACAACCGCTTGTCCGGGGCATCGTAGCGGAACCACTTCTTGCCACGGCGGACCAGCGTCTCGTTCTTAGTCACGCGCGCGTCATCGATGTCGTTTTGCCTGCGTAAGGCGATGGCGATGGGGTGCCGCTCCGGTTTCGCGGTGTCGCCTTCGAGCAGGTCATCCGCCCTCACCGCGACCGTTATCTCCTCGCTCTCGTCCACATCGATAACCGGCAGTCCGTCGATCTTCATCACGCCACACCAAAGTTACGCAATACCATGCAGCCGATATAGGCGATGCGGTGTCGCTGCGCGAAGTCGGTGAGCGGCTACCACTCGTATAACTTGCCGCCTCGAAATTCCACAACTAAAGTGCAAGTGTCGCAGGGAACCCAATATGCCGGGCCTGCTTCATTAGAGGGGACCAACCATGGCTCCAAAGGCTCGTAAGCAACAAGGAATTTTCAAAAACGCGCCGACTGCCGGTGACCCTCCCGAGCGGGTGGCTGATTTTTCGTACCAAAATGACGCACTCGCAGAGATGATCGTTAGAGCGTGGACCGATCCTGGTTTCCGCAACCAGCTTGTGGCAGATGGCCCCGCGCCGCGCCCGAACATCAATCAGCGCATTACTAACGCCAGAAATGAACTCGCGGCCCGGGGAATCCATCTGACGAACCCCATCGTGCTGACTGAAACAGAGTTCAATGAAGGCTGGGACCGGGACGCCGCCGATGAAGTCGTCTTTGTGCTGCCGAATCTAACCCGTGCAACAGCCGGGACGCCTCTTCTCGAAACAGCCAAATTGCTGATGGCCTGTACGCCGAACGGCATCTAGCGCCTCCCTACCGTCCCTCAGCCTTGGCCATCAGCGCCTCTCGCATGGCGCGCATTTCCAATATCCCCCGCACCGTGTCCGCTGGCGGTTGCTTATCCAATGCAGCAAGCGCAGCTGATACCTCGTCCGGCTGCAGGTCTCGGATCCATCGAAAGTCGCGCATCAGTCGGTCAGCTCAGTGATCGACAGCGAGAACGTCCCCGCATCGTTAGAGATGGCAGAAACACGCTGACCAGGTGAACAGCGAAAAACCTCGATCCAGTTCGCTGGGAGTAGCGTGCCCTAGGTCGCGCCATGTCTGCTTTGCCCCCGAAAGCGGACATGTGCAGTGCACTCGCCCATGTTGCTATGGGCCAAAAGCGGACATTCGCCGAGGGTCAATTTTCCTCAGACTTTTGCCCCCAAACCTGAGCAACGGTGTACGTCGTGAACACTGTGTCGGGCTGTCGCAAATGATCGCGACACTCGGCCAGCAGAAACGGTAGCTCGAGTTCGGATAATAATCCGAGCTTGAGTATGGTTGCGCGTACAGATTCAACAGTCGACGGTAAATAGTCGACCATTGGATCCATTGACCTCACACCAATAATGAATGGTCGAAATTGGACATCGACTAGTCCAGCTTGGCAAACGACAAAATAGAGGCGCCTAGCCAATTCCACGTCAGCTCCGACACCACTGAATGCGCCAAACAATGCGGCTTTCAACTTGTCCCAACTAGGGTGGGCCGGGTAGCAGTTAAGCGTTGCAACATCGGCTTCCTGTAAAGCGATCGTGCCTCCAAACCGCGCGAGGCGCTTAGCTTCTTGCAATAGTCGCTCCGGTGCTCCGGCTGTGCTGGCTACAAAGCGCATATGTACGAGATCGAATGACCCGGCGGACAGGTTCGAGCCATAGGCATCAGCCAGGACAAACTCCACGTTGGAAGGAGCCGCGGCGCGGGCATGTGCCAGAAAGGCGGCATTCATATCAAGACCGACCACGCGTCCGGTCGAGCCAACCCGCTTGCTCAACAGACCGGTGATCCCGCCTGGTCCGCAGCCAATGTCGACACACGACCAACCCTCGCGCACACCGATCAGTTCGAGCATGCGCTCGGTATCCGGCGCCATGGCGGCACCCTGGATATGCAAACGCTCAATTTCCCCGCCACGCGACTCGATCGGGTAGCTGCCGGAGAAAGCTTCCATCACTGCAGCCTTTCATTTTTATCTGGCCCACTGCCAAGCAATATCCGCTTTACCCTCGAAAGTGGACATGTGCGGTGCAACTTTGGATGTCCGCTATGGGCCAAAAGCGGACATGGGCCACTCGTTTGGATGGGTGTTGTGGACCATCTTTACTTTTCTGCTTTCCCGCTGCCACCAAAGAAGCACCGATAGTCGCACCCGCCCATATTGCGAACAACACGCTTGTCGATATGGCCAGCCACAATTTCCAACCGTGAAGTTGCGAGCCGAACCACAGTATGAGGATGCGGAATATTCGCACGCCGTGCCGCCGATCCAGGCATCACCGTTTCTGCTCGGTCCAGACGCTGGAGCGCTCAAGTTCGAACACTCACAATCGCCGTCCGAGTATTGAAACTTGGTGGCGCAAACTTTCTCGCGGCGACCAAGACGCAATGCTTGCAGGGGTGGGCCGATGAACATTGTCGACCTGAGAGGCGAGCTGCTGAGCTGGGTTTTGGTCCTCGCGCTCTTGCTAATCGTGGTGTTCATGTAATCAGTGCACCTGCTACGGAAGACATGGCAAGGTATCCATGTCTTCCGCTGTGGCATTTGAGAGACGGCTCGGGAAAATTTTGAACTTTACGGGCGCTTTATTATCTCACAGACGGTCGGTGCTATAGATTTCCGGTCTGCCCAGACGGGACAGAACTTGGGGGACCGTTATGCGAAGACATGCTTTAAGGGCGCTCGCTGCAGCGGCGTTCGGACTCGTCGTTACGCAGGCATCGGCCGCGGATCTACCGCGCAAGGCGCCACCTGGGCCACCACCGCCGCCCCCGCCCCCGACATATGTTTGGACCGGCTGCTACATCGGCGGAAATATTGGTGGGGCATGGGCTAATGTGAAGTTGGAAAATAATTTTACGGGCGGCGAAATCTCGCGGTCAAATAGTGGCTTTGCTGGCGGTGGTCAGATCGGCTGCGATTATCAATTTGCCGGTGGGTGGGTGATTGGCATTCGCAACCTGTTTGACGGGACCAGCATTAGTCACAGCAACGACAGGGGCTTTTTTGACCCGGTGTTATTCCCCAACGTTGCCCACGTTGATACCAAGGTGCGGTGGTTCGATATTTTGACGGGTCGCATAGGCTATCTCTGGCAGCCTAACTTGTTGTTCTACGCGCAGGGCGGTGCGGCGTGGGCGAATGTGCGAGCAAACGTTTTCAACGCGTTCGGTAATGAGATTTCGGGTTCTAGGAACAGTCGCACCGGCTGGACGGCTGGCGGTGGTGTGGAATGGCAGTTCGTGCCGAACTGGTCCGTGTTCCTCGAATACAATTTCTTGGGCTTTCAACGCGACTCGGACTTTACCTGCGGTCCTAACATTTGCGGAAACAACGTGTTCAGCGCCAAGGCGGATATTCAGACTGCTCTGGTGGGCTTGAACTACAGATTCGGGGGGATTGGCAAAGGCAGACCTTATTAAGTCTCCCCGCCGCTTCAACCAGAACAGACAAGGCCCCGAGCTTCGTCGTCGGGGCCTTTGTTTTTTCAGACCGTGGTCGCCGCCCAACGGCTTAAAATCCGCCATCGGCTGATCGCGGCAGGCCTGTGACCAAATGGCGACAATCCGTTTAAGTTTTATGGAATGGGTTGATCGTAAAATAACACCAATTCAAAATTCCGCTCTCTATCCGGTCGCCCTTTTCTCTTGCACACGAGAACTATCCAGGGGCCAGAGGATGGAGAGTGGCGGCCGACTGATTGATTGCCTTCAGTCGGCCGCTGGCTTTCTCGATGGTGACGATCTCCATTGCTATCGGACAAACGAAATCATTGAACAATCTAGATCACTGTGGCGGCATACGCTTGAATAACTGGCCGCCGAACAAATGACGAAAGGCCGCGGCGTCCACTCGCTGGGCAAAACAATAGAGCGACCACAAACCATCATCCCTGCGTACTGAACGCTTCTTCGTTGGAAGGCCGCGTTCGGTGTGGAAGGCATCAACACTATCGAGCATCACGCCGCCCACGCTCTCGGCCGTCACGAGAACCTGATAGGGAAATTCCAGATCGAGCAGCGTCCGCGTTGATCGGCCTCTGGCGTGGGTCATTTCGCTGCCTTTGGATTTTTGGCGCCACACCGGTAAGCCACAAGCTCGCAATGATGTCGCGCATTCCAAGCCTTGCCTTACCTATCGCGGGATTAAATCAACGTAGCGCACCATACAGGCATCGTGCATGAGTCCGCGCCGTTCACACTGCGCAATTTCCTCCCGCAGATCTGGCAGACGCATATCAGCTCATCGCGCTCAATCAGTTTTCTGTTTGCGATATTGCCCCGCACGTCCACATTTCGGGCAGGACAGGCGAACAATCTCACCGGGATATTCGCGAAGCCGCAGAGAACCAGTCATCGCGGTGCGCTTTGTTATTTGCACCATGGCTTATGAGTAGGCGGACATTGTGTTTGTCCGCAGACCCGGTATGTAAGTTGTATGCCGCGTGCCTTTTGGCCCAAAAGTGAAGCGATAGCCTGGAAGGCCGACGCTCGTACCGCTTTTGCTGAGGTTGACCGGCCCGAACCGAAAACGCCAACCCATCAACTCCCCCTTGTTGATTGGCCGTAAGTCTATATCAGAACGTGCCCTCAATCACCCGCGTTGCCGCAGGTGCCTTCGGATTCTTGACCTTATCCATATTCTCGAAGGCCCCGAGCGATACGGCGCATTGAGCTTCTTTGAAACGATGCCCTTTAGGCCGCGCATCATTGCATTGGCGCGGCATCCGTCCATTTGAACTACTCGCCAGCGTAACAAAAGGCCCGCAACGGTTCGCGCCGTTACGGGCCAAGTTTTCACCACAAGCGGATAAGGGGACCACTTGTTCTTCGTTTCTAGCCCGCGTCGCAGATTTTTGCCGTTGGACCTTGGGCCAATGTCGCGCCGTCGATAGTTGGACCGTAGTACCGCCAGCTTGAGCCAACAAATCATTGGCAGGGAATCACAAGACTGGACATTCACACCTCATTTAAACAGTCCGCGAAGGGAGACTGTTGATGATGGCCGCTCTTATCATAATCAGTTTGTTGGCGTTAGCGGGCGCGTGCTTCCCGACTATGCCTTGCATCTCTAACTTGCGACAGCGCACTTACCAATAAGGGCAGTGCGGAAGCATATGAACAGCCAAGACCGCGAAAAGAATTACACGGCATCAGATGATGCGAGTGGTGGTGATCATGACGAGCCAATCGACACGCGCCCGCTCCGCTGCACAAATGGACACGTCGACCCGTTACTGGAACGGCTGAAGCAAGTACACGGCGAGCGGAAGTAACATCAATAGCGCGAGTTCCCGCCGGCGCGTTCGGGTTTTTGACTTTTTTCCACGCTCTCGACGGACCGGAGCGACACGGCGCATTCAGTTTCTTTGAGACGATGCCGTCCAGGCCAAGTGCTCAACTTTATCAGCACCAGCACGAGCACTGGCTACGTCGCACTGACGGAGATGAGCTGACAGGCATCACAAGTCAGGACCAAATCCAGGTAACGAGGGGAGTCTTGCTCCTGTAGTTCCTACAGATTGCAGTCTTTTCCCGCGACGAATCGTGGGGGTGACATTGTTGCGGCGATTAACGCGCTCCTGGGTGGAGCGGGATTTACAAGGGGGCGATCTGAGTTGTTTAAGTGATTTCGCATTGTTCAGAAATCGCCGTCCCGCTTCCGCTGTAATTGATCGGCTCTGCGAACGCCGATTTATGGCGAAGGCCATCCGCATGCGCCCGCGCATCACCCTGAAGGGTTGGATCGCTGTCTTTCTCCGACAAACTGTTGCGCGAAGGGACTGAAGACAAAGTTTGAACCACCGTGATAGTGGTTAGGGTGTCCTGTGACCAAATGGCCACGATCCCTTTAAATTTTGTGGGACGGATTGATCGCAAAATAATACCAAGGCTAAATTTTTCGCTCTATCCGCTCACCCACACTCATGGAACGCACCGGGCGAGGGGACGAGGAGCGGCGGCCGACTGATCCAGGCCATCTATCAGTCGGCCGTTGGCTTTCTCATTAGATCAATTTGACCATTGTTTTTGAAATCCGCCATCGCCTGTTCGCGTTGCTATCGCGGGATTAAATCAAACCATGCAGGCATCGGGCCTCTCAAGGCGCCTGCTTTATCTTGAGCGTCTTACGTTTGAAATACAATTTTATTAAAAGGCCGCAGTTTAACTACGCCCCAAAAAAAGAGTTGTCGGTCACATTGGCGGCATTAAAGCATCCGGCTCGCTGGAGGCATGCCAATGGCATATGACTTCGATTTCGAACTATGCGTCGTCTGCCTTCGTGTTGCCGACATGCCGACGCCAAGAATGCCGTCGGTCCGACGGAAATGTGCGCATTGTCACGCTCTGATTTGGGCAGCGAAAGAGGCGCCCGCCGCGACCAAAGCCTGCCTTCAGTGTGTGACCCGCGCCGGGGCCAGCGCGATCAGGAGGCGCAAATCAGTCGGTCGCGGTCTCCGCGAGATAGAAAAGAGCCCTGTCACCGGGTATGCGTATTACAAGAAACTGCACTAGAACGGTTTAGAAGGTCCCATCAATTGCGTCAGCCGGTGCCCTCGGATTTTTGACCTTGATCCAGGTTTTCGACCGACCCGAGCGATAAGGCGCATTCAGTTTCTTATTCGTACTCTTCCCCACTTATCGCCTTATCAAATTCTCCTTTATTTTTGGTTTTTCTTCTTCCAGCTCGCGGACCAGGGTTTTTGCTGGCCTCCAACGGGCGTCGCGCCCTATATGCATTTTCTTCTGGCGGCCATCCGGCGCAGTCACGGTAATGACGTCGCCGAACACCGACCAGCGATAGATGATGCCATTCCTGGATATTTCGCCCCGCCGACGCCCCATTGGAGAAATGGTGCAACCTGTAGCAACTACAGGATCAAGGATTTTCTACAGGTCCCCGTGAATACTAGAACGTCCCATCTACTGCGCGAGTGGCCGCTGGTGCTTTCGGATTTTTGACTTTCAGCCACGCCTTTGATGGCCCGGACTTGTACGGCGCCATCAAATGCTGCCATTGCGGTAAAATCGCTCTACTTGCCGCATTGTCTCAGCAAACTTCTCGGCTTCGGCAAGCGTGTTGAAGCGGTGCGTGTCGCGAGTTTCCTCAACCGCGTTTGGATACTCGTGCCGGTAAAAGACGCGAAAGTATTCGCCATCACGTCGTGCGGATACATTCCACCTGAATTTCGTTTTGTACACGCGTAACGGCACGGCAGAGTCTTCCCTTAATCGATTTGCTGGACGATTGGCTGGCACGGATGAATGAAAACGGCTGGCGCATTTAATGGCCTGCCGCGAGAGTTACGCCACAACATGCGGCTGATATGGCCAATGCCGTGCCGTTATTTCAACTCGTCACTGAGCTTGGGCAGCGAGGGCGGATGTGAGCGTTTACCAGACGTGGCTAAACACGAAAATTACGGACGCGATGGTCGCTACACCAAAAAGCGATAGTTTACCTGCTGCAAACGCTTCGCGCATGAGCGCCTATCCAGTCTCCGGGAACTTGAGGGAGCGAACCGCAACCCAATGGGTACTCGGAAAAGCTAGGCTCCACAATTTATCCAAAGATAGTAGCGGATTATCCAAAGATATTAGCGGACTTGCGCAGCGCAAGCGCTAGACGGGACGTTCTAATGGTTACGAGGCGGTGGCGGCGGTGGCGGCAATCCTCATGGTCCACACTCGGCGTCAGCAACCGATCCGCGCTATCAGATGTAGTTCCAAGCGAAAATCAACATTGCGGTCGTCGTGGCGATTAGAAGAGTTACTTGTCCTGGTGCACTTTGAATAAAACTCGGACGGCGTTCACTTTCATTCGCCATGGGAAATCCCCTTACAGAAATTCTTTAGCTTTTCTATTCGTTTCCTCGCGTGGTGCAGCGTTCATGCCGGAACCTACACCATAAGAGCATCGGCCCGGTCACTCAATTCAAATAGGAAGTAAAAAATGGGCCCTTGCGGGGCCCATGTGCAAGGTGGAGGATTCAATCAACCGCCGTTACCTGAGGAGAATACGGCGACTGCGCACATGCCCACTGGAACTGCTCCGCTTCATCATCACAAGTAAAATGGCAGTAAATTTGGTGGTGGGTGCACAACGATAGGAACGCCGTTCTCCCCAGGTGTGGTCGAAAATGAAAGAGCCGCGTCGCTGCGCGGCTCTTCCACTGTCCGCGACCACGGGGTACAGGGCACTATGAACTCGCGCCGTTTCATTGGCCCCCAACAGGACACCGCATCGTACCCGCTCAACATAACACCGGGAACGGGGCGACCTATGTCTGCTTTGGGTCAAAAGCCGACATATGCGCTGCAACAAGCCATGCCCGCTTTACACCCAATAGCGACCGCGAAAGCGAAATTCCGCAAAAGGCCATGTCCGCTTTACACCCGAATGCAGACATGTGCAGTGCACCCGCCGATGTCTGCTTTGGGCCATAAGCGGACATTCGCCTGCTATTCGATCACCTCATCGGCGATCTGCTGCATGTGCAGTGGCACGGTGAGGCCCAACGTCTTCGCTGTCTTGAGATTGATGATCAGCGCAAATTTGATCGGAAGTTCGATTGGCAAGCGCACTCGGGCTCTCGCCCTTTAGGATCCGGTCTACGAATTTTGCAGCGCGCCGGTAGTTGTCGGAAACATCATTGCCGTAGGAGATCAGACCACCGGACGCAGCAAACTCGCGCGTGACATAGAGCGCAGGAAGCCGGTGCTGAACCATCAGCGCTCCAACCTCGTGGGCACGCCCGGTCATGAAAGCGCTAGGTATGGGAACAAACCCGGTATTCGGCTGTTGCGATTGGATGCCGGCAATCTTCTCAAACTCGGACATATTCTCGAGGGGCACGGCATTAATCGAGACGCCAAGCGTAGTTGAAGTCGATTTGAAGTAGTTCAGATAAAGGTCGGCATACGGCGCCGTTGCCGGATTGTAGGGCACAACGACGCGGCTCATGGCCGGCATGAGTTCTTTCAGGAGTTCGATCCACTTGCCCGCCATCGAGGGTTCGAGATTGACCAGGCCGGTCGCATTGCCACCCGGCCGCGCCAGTGAAGAGGCAAATCCTTGGCCGACCGGATCAACGATATTGGGGAACACGATCGGGATTGTGCGCGTAAGCTGTAGCAACATCGCGGTCGAGGGTGAGTTGGTCGCGATAATCAGATCGGGCCGCAAGCCAACAACCTCTTTCGCAAGTCGCCGCGTGAGTTCTGTATCGGACCCTGCCCAACGAAATTCAATATGGATATTGCGGCCTTCCTCCCAGCCGAGCTTGGCCAGCCCTTCGCGCAAAGCAGCAATGTAGACCTGGACTTCCGCACGGTTCTCATTGAAGGAGCTCAGTAGAGCGACCTGTCGCACCCCGGACGGCTGCTGCGCAAAGGCAGGAACCGGCCCTACAACGGTTACGCCAAGGAGAGCGATGAACTCACGCCGTCTCATACTGGGGCCCAAGCCAGACATGGCCGATGGTATCGACTGAACTTGCGCCGTTGAAGGGGGAATGTCCGCTTTGGGTCAAAAGCGGACATGTGCAGTGCAGCGACCCATGTCCGCTTTACCCCCAATAGCGACACTGATTGCGCACTTCGCCGATCTTCACCGCCTTCAAACCGAACCGGCGCAGCAAAAATTTCAGCGCGGCGCGCAGCGCGATACAAGATGCGGACGCCGGGGGTGCGCGCCTTGGCCCGACGTTTCAGAACGTAAAGGCTTGCACGCAGCCAGCGCTCGCCCTATTCGCGCACCAACTGTGGCTTACGGGTTATCGCTGCCGCGCGCGATGCGCCGCGACCCGGCATTTGCCGCTGCAATAAAACTGGTCCGGTCGCGCGGGAGTGAATAGGGCATGGCAGTGGAGACACCGGGCCATTGGCCACAGGTTAGGCCGCGGTGACGGCCGTGTTGAGTGCATTTTCGAAAGTGGGCGAGAATGAATTCCACGAAGGCCCATGAAAATTCCCTCCCTGTAACGAGCATGACCATGAAGTGCGTTGAAAGCCGTGCGCCGGTTTCTGATTTGCGCAAATCCCCAAATAAAACACGCCCCCCTGGGTCTTTGCGCGCGGGCCACAAAATGCGGCGGTTGGCGACCTTGAACGGGTATGCATTTGCGCAACCAGCGGTCGCCGGCTTCACGCACCGGCTGCGGCTTGCGGTTCATCGATCATCCGAATCGAAACAACTAACTCTGCGTAGTGGACTGGACCGCTGTTCAACTGTGGCGGCTGTAGCGATGCATCCGCCCCGGCATCGCTCTCGCCTGCAAAGCGCCTTCCGTGGTGTGTGCGGCTTAAGGCTGGTCTGGATTTGGCTACCGGAAATACCGGAAATACCGGAAATACCCACCCGGCCGAATTTCCGGTATTTCCGGTATTTCCGGTAAAGCAAACTAGACATTGTTCAGCCTCGGGTTGACGGCCCACCGACGGGCTGGCCTGCCGGCACCGGTCCCTTCCTGTGTGACCTCCTTGCACCAGCCTGATTTTGCCAATGCATCGATCAGGGCTTGGGTCTGTTGGGCATCACAGGTCCGGCCAAGGGCCTTGCAACGGATATCCTCGCGTGAGAACTCATTGCGGCGCTCGGCGGCCAGCCAGCGCAGTGTGCGGCGGGCGTTTACGTGTCTTTCCGAAAGCCCGATCTGCCGCAGTGATGCGCGGCTGTGAGGCCAGAAGTAGTCCAGTGTCAGCCGCGTGGCCGCCTCCATGGATTGGGCGCTAATCTGCTTGGGTTCATCACCGCCTGCGAAGGCCCAGCCGAGAAATTCCAGCGTGCCGGCCAGTCGCAGGGCGTGGGCCTGCGCTTTGGCCAACCATTCCCGCTCGCGGCCGTCCAGGCCCTGCTTCCTGCAGTGGACCAGCTGGCGGAATGCTTCGAAAGCGGAGAGAGCATCCGGTGCTAACGGGACCGCCTTCGGCGCAAACTCACCATCCTGGCCGGCGCCGGCCTCGAGATTAATTATGCGTGAGAGCGCATTGACGATCTCGGGTTCGACTTCGGCCACGTCGTTTGCCAAGGCGCGATACGGCGGCTCGGATGGCCAGGCGAACAATACGCGGCCGTACAGACCATCGTGATCGCCGTCGAAGCTGCGCGCCAGCTTATCGGGCTGGAAACCACCGATCAGTCCGACAAGGAGGTGATCAACGGTGATTGCCTCACGGCTCATCCGCTCGACAGTGAAGCTGCCGCCGTTCCATGCCTCCAACCAAAATTCCCGATCACTCCCGCTCGAATATCGCGACATGTTCAGGAACAGGCCGGCCAATTCGTCGCCGATGTGCAGCATGCCGCGCGGCCGAACCGTCAACAGAACGGCAAGGCGCTCAATGGTGGCGTCGCTAACGTAGAGACGTGGCACCACGAAGGGAGCGGGAACGATTGCCTCTGGCGGCAACGGCGGTGCGGCACCTTTAGCGCTGCGGAATTTGCCGAGCTCGACAACCGGGCCACTGGCGGCCTCTTCAACTTTTTTCTTCCAAAGCGCACGCGCGGCCTTTGCGGCCTCCACTTTTGCCTCGTGCGCATGCTGCATATCGGCGATCTTGGCCTTCTCGGTGCGCTCGATCATCGCCAGTGCGCGCTTGACGGTATCAAGACCAGGAGTTTTCCCGCTGCCGCTAAAGCCGACAACGGCCGCCCAAAGCGTGCACGGTTGCGTCCACGATCGTGACGCCTGCACCCGCCTGGCAGTGCCGATCAGAGCCGAGGCAATGCCGATCAGCGGCACCGCAACGTGGGCGGCTGTTACACCCGCACCGTGCGCCGCCTGCACCAGCCATTCGCGGCATTCTGGCGCGAACACTTCGGTGGGGAATTCGGGTAGATCACCACGCCGATCGTCCAGGATCGAAATATCAGGATCGTCCCAGCCGGCATTGTCGGCCTCGCTCTTGCCGTTGCTCTTGCTCTCGCGATCATCGAGATCCGGGTGCGGCTGTTGCTCGCCATTGGTGAGGCCGGACGCCAATGTTGCACGGGTCGCGCGCTCCCCATCGTCGGCGATAAGGCCGCAAGCCGCAGCGGCTGCCATTAGCCTGTTTTCGACTTCCGCGCGATCGATCCAATTACGTGCAACCATGGTGCCGAGCCGAAACGCCGCCTTGTTGAGTGCGTCGTTGCGTCCGGAATTGGGTGCCATGATCTCGAGCTCATGCGCGCGGCCTTCCAGTGCGGCCAATGCGAATTTCCGTTCGCGCTCGCCATAGATCGCGTCGAATTCGTTAGCGGTTCCCGCTGCGGCCTGGCCGTTGCCTTGTGGCTTGTCCACCTTCCTGATCCAGCCGGCGGCATCCATCACCGCGGTGGCACGCTCGATGAAGTCGTGCGCCATCGCTTCCGTCAGTACCGGCAGATTAGCGCGTGTCACGTCACCGGGTTCGCCACCGTGCCAGGAATAAGCCTTGCCGGTTTCCGGATGGATGCCATGGACGATGATTTGCTGACCATCTCCCAGCACTTCGACTCGATTAGCTTTTTGTGTTGGCGAAACGAAAGTTGGCGTGACGATCTTTTTGAATGATTTGTCGGTGCGGAACAAAATCGCGCGCTTCGGTGGTTGTCCAAAACGCACCGCGGCGCGGGTGCCGATCATGTCGAACAGGAGCGTTTCGAGCTCGGCCGCTACATCGGGATCATAAACATCGAGATCAATGGCCGGCGTGGTGCGCGTCAGCACACCAGTGTTTGTCGCGTCGGGATAACGTGAGAACCAAGTGTCGATCTCGCCTTCGGTGGCGACGATATCGGACCAGTTATCGAGCAATATTTTCTTGCCAATGGCCGGTATCGGCAAAAATCCCGCACGCAGCAGGCGCTTTCGCACCGCGACCGCTTGATCGAGGATCTGCCATTTCGCGATATGTGGCATTGTTGTTTCGTGCTAATTGTGTGGTGTCGTCGTCAAGGATTTGGGGCCGCGCAGTCAGGCGCGGCCCCGTGTTTGTTCAGAACGGGATCTCATCGCCCATTTCATCGGCCGCGGGTGGCTTCGGCGCCACTGCGGGCTTTGCTACCGTCCGCAACGGCTGCAGCCGCACGCCTTCCTTTCCGAGACTGGTCATCTCGGAATACAATTCGATACGTGCACCAATCCAGTCAGCGCTTTCCTTGCCGAAGGCCATTGCCAACTTGACCGCGTTTGTCTTGTTCAAAACCAACGGCTTGTCTTCGCCTTCTAAATAGAGGATGCGTTTGCGCCTCGCCGATCCGTCTTTTTCTTTCAGCTCAGCGACTTCAACTTTGCCGACCGTGCGCCGCGGCCGCTGACCTTTCAGATCGGAAACGCTGAGATATTTTGATCCGTACATTGCATCGAAGTCGTCTTCTCCTGTCGTCGTCATGGCAGTTTCCCTTTCGTGCCAGTTGCGGTGCGGGTATTGCGGCCGCGCGTGCACTGGTCGCGGCCGTATTCGCTTGCGCGAATTCATGCAGAACTGTGGAGAGTGGCTCACGACAACGCCGTATGCGCGCGCGATCGCGTTGGCTTCGGTGACAGCATCGCAGTGATCGGTGTAAAGCCAGCCATGGTTGCGGCAAATCACCAACCAGGCCGGACCTTCGCGCTCAACGCGAACCGCGAACGGTACGCGTTGCGGAAATGGGATCACACGCGCGGACATAATGTAGCTCCGTCACTGCCGCTTGCGCGGACCGATGCGACGGGCTACAGAAGCGCTGCCAGCAACTATCTGCATCCCGTCAAGTTGGTGGAGCGGGAGGGACTTGTACCCTCGGGGCCATTGGTTTCATTACGACCGACCCCGCCACCTGCCCGCCCCGTTAAGCAAAAACCCTAGGGGGAGGATCGCCCCCTAGGGTTTTCACTTATTAGGCGCCGTGCGAGCCACGTTGATGCAACCAGGTCTCGATCTCAGACCGGCGCCACGCAACCCGCCGTTCGCTGATCGCGATGCGGCTGGGAAATTCTCCTCGCCGCTCCATTCGCCAAATTGTCGTATCTGATAGTGGGACGAGGCGCTTGCGCTCGTTTCGTAAGATCAGGTCTTCAGGGGGAAGTCGCTTGGGCATAAACACCACCTCGTTTCAGGTGGCGTCGTGTTTAGTCCTAACGTTGCAGGCTGTCCGTCTACTTATTCAGCAAAGTTCGTAAACTATGGCGGCTACGTTTAACCCTTCTCGCTCCCTCTTAAATTCTTCTCGCTATTCCGCGCGGTGCTCTTCGAGGGACGCCGCCATTTGCTCGAGCATGGCGAGCGCCTCTGCCTCGTCGGCGCAGCCAGTGAGCTTGTTGGCCGCGTAGAAATACTTTTTAGCCACCGCAACACTCAGCCCAAATTCTTTCGCCACGGTGGGAAAATGATCGCGATGTGGGGCCTCCCGGCGCAGCTCAGCAACCCTAACCCACAGGCGCGTCCGGTTTAAGAATTCCGCTCGCTTTGCGGATTGTTTCTGGTCTTTTGGATGCGGCAATCCGAATGCCTCGTCCCAAGACGCATAGTCATGAAATAGCTTTACGCGAAGAAAAACATTCCTGAATGCAGTCCGTACCCAGCTTGGTAATGCGCACTGATGGAGGGTGCATAAGTAAATAGCGTCAAGGACTGCACTGTTGTCACCGCGATCGGACCGCTGCTTGGCTCGCTCCAAACCGGCTTCGTGGGATCCACCTTCACTCGCGTAGTTAAGAATGAAACAAAAATTAAAGGCGTCGGCGGCACTGAATTTGAGCGGTTTCTTTTTGTCTGTCATAGCTGCCCCCGGCCGATCAGCGTCGCGACGTGGTTTTCCCAGGCAGCCAGCGCGGCTCGTTTTTCCTTCAGGCGGTCGTATTGATCGTAGACGGCGCCGTGAATATCGCTGGCAACGTGCGCCAACACCGCGAGCCGGTCCTCTCGGGGGACGCCGAGCGCGGCCAAGCCGGTAGCACAAGAGCGCCGGAGGTCGTGCGGCGTCGGCCGGCTTTCCTGCAGTGAGCGAACGGCCGCTGCGTCCGCCCCTTTACACTCAAGCCGCTCGATAACCCGCTTGAGCGCCTGCGACAGCGTGTGGCGCGCCAGTGTCGTCCGGCGGAGAAATCGCGAGGCAAAGACGCCGTTCGCTTCCTCCTGGAGGCGCCGGCGCGCAATGGCATCAAGAAATAAAGCCCGCGCCATCGGCAGCAGCGGCACCACGTGCGGCCGTCGTGCCTTCATGCGGCTCGCGGTAATTTCCCAGCGCGCCTCTCGGAGGTCGTCCGCTTTAACCAGCTCGTTTTGTGTGGCGCCGGCCACCTCGCCCGGTCGTTGACCCGTCAGCAGGATCGCTCGTAGCGCCGCTGCCGCGTCCTGCGTCGCTCCGTTGGCTACGTCGAGCGCACGCAATAGTACGCGGATTTCGTCATCGGACAGAACTCGAGCTTTCGGCTTTTCGATCGCCCGCTTCTTCAGGCCCGAAAGCGGCGTAGCGTCGAGCAACTGGTCCTCGACCGCCCAATTGAACAGCGTGACAAGCACGGTTTGCGTTCGATTGGCGCTGACCGGCGCGGTGATCTTGATCTCGTCGAGCAATGTGATTGCATCGCGCCGGGAGATGGTCACGGGATCGCGGTCACCCCACGCCAGCCGCGGCCGCTTTAGGTAAGTTGCATCATTGCGCCACGACGATTTGCGCGGCCTGGCATATTCATCGAGGTAGCGTTGCGCCAACCGATCGAAAGTGAAATCGACGGCAGCGGCACGGCGCGCCACGCGGTCGCGCTGCGGATCGGCACCGTCGATAACGCTGGCGCGATAACGCGCTGCTCGGGCACGCGCGTCGGCCAAGCCAAGGTCGCCCAGCTTGCCGAGTGTGACCCGCCGATGGCCGGCACCCTCCCGCGGCCGGTAGCGAAAGCTCCAAGACGCCGCGCCGGTCGCGCTGATGCGCAAGGCCAGGCCGGGCGTCTTGGCGTCCCAGACTTCGACGCGGCCGGCCGCCGGCGGGCGCTTGGCAAGGCTCTCGACGCGAGCAGCGGTCAGGCTCTCAGTTGGCAAGGCTAGGTCCTTCCCCGGGGGTGCAATGGGGGTGCAAGTACCTGAAACTTCCTGCACCCCAGCGAACAGACATGAACAAGTAACCCGCTGTAACACAAGCGCTATGAAACGTTATGCACTAGCTTGAAATGTCGGCGGGACAGTCTGGGGGACTGGGGGTCGTGGGTTCAAATCCCGCCGCCCCGACCAGACAAGTCAAAGACTTACAGCCATCTCCCCCAAAGTTTTAGTCCCAGAAAATGGCTCATGGAACTATGGTGGGACTAAACGGACGGTTTTATAGGGGCTATTTGGCCACCGCGGGGAAACCTATTCCCGACCCACTCCCGAATTGGCCTAAACCGGGGGCCGGGCGCGCTCCGTCACAGAGGAGAGTTAAAGAGTAATATGAGTGCCGTCTGGATCATGGTGGTGATGTTCTGTGCGGGGTACTCAGACGGACCGGCGCACTGCCGCACTGAGATCGTGCCGGGCAGTTTTCCAACCCAACAACGGTGCAAGGAGGTTGGCGGCCTGCTCAAACATAAGGGCGTGAGCTACGTCTGCTTGCCGCAGTGGGAAAAGGCAGCCTGATCGGGCGGCCATCAGCCAGTCAATCGCGACTTGAGAATCGTCTGGGCTGCGGGTGAAGCACCTCGGGACAATCTCCGATATCGAGAAGATGTCCGCTTTACCCCCAAAAGCGGACATGTGCGGTGCGGCTAGGAATGTCCGCTATGGGCCAACAGCGGACATGGAGCGCGAGTCAAAAGGTCACGCTGGTTGCAAGCTTATGCCTACCTTGAGGCCGTGAGCGGCTCCATTCCGCTGTTCGTTATCGCCTCGGAAGCGCGCGCGGAGGCAAGAAATTCGATCAGTCGTTTAGAACCTTCAATGTTGCCTGAGCCGGCGACGACGGCGGCTGAAAACGTCTGAACGAACTGGATCTCCGGTGCGATGCTGCCTGCGAAGGCGACGCCTGGCGCGTGCACAATTTCACTGACCGGCATGACTGCAAGATCGGCATCTCCTGCGGCGACCATACCGGTTGCGCCAGTGCCGCGCGGGGTGACCTTGACGTTGATCTTATCCGCGATACCGAGCCGCGGAAAAAGATCGGTCGTAAGCCAGATACCGCTAGTACTTCCGGGGATCGCGACTGTTTTGGCCTTGAGCAGGAGTTGTTTGAAAGCCTCGACCGTCCTCACGTCCGGTTTCGGAGTCCCCGCCCGCACCGCCACGCCGAGGGGTACTCGCGCAAGATCCACGTCCGTTCCCGCGACGATTCTCTTCGCGGCGATCAGCTCACTGAGGCCCTCCCTGGAGAGGATCACCACGTTGGCAGGCACGCCGCGGGCGAGCTGCGCGGCAATCGTTTGCGGCCCTGTTCCCTGCGACGCACCCGACCCTGTCGTAACCTTGATGCGGCTTGTCCGCTCGAATTCAGGCAACAGCTTCTCGTATGCGCCACTAAATCCGCCAGATATCAAAACGTTGAGCTGCGCCGATGCCGCCACTGGCCAAAACAGCAGCGCGGCAAAGCTGACGAATGAGAAAGCTTTCATGGTTGGCTCCTCGCCGGCCCTCTCCCGTGCTTACGACGATAGCACATTACGCCTGCAGGAGATCGCTGGACCGCCGATCTTGACTTTGCTTATGTCCGCTCCGGGTCAAAGGCAGACATGTCTGGGCAATTCGCACCATGCTTCAGGTTAAGCAGAGTCCACGTGACCTGACGATGTTCAATCTTGCCATCGACAGCAAGTTACGAGGCTGCGCCCCGATGACCCGATACTCGAGCTGCAAGGATACTGGCCGACAAAGACGCGTTTGTCAGTATTCTTCCTGGTGCCCGGACTCTTTGGATGCAGGGAGCTCATCCGGTAGGCGACCCAGCCGGCCGACCCGAACAGAAAGAGCTTACCTGAGCCCGCGAGGCGTAGCTCGTAGCAACCCTCGTGGGTCAAGGGGCGGTAAGCGCCCGGGTGCGAATGGCGCTAGGTCGACGTGATGCGCTGCACCGTCGAGGATCAGTTCGCTCATCGCCTCGCCGGTTGCGGGCGCGTTGAGCATGCCCCAGACACTGTGGCCAGTCGCCACATAGGCACCATCAATACCCGGAACCGCACCGATGAGTGGAAGCCCATCTTCGGTGACCGGTCGGAAGCACGCCTGCCGTGCTTTGATCGGCGCCGCCGCAAGTGCCGGCGAAATATTCCGACACAGGGCTTCGAGCCGCGCGTGCGCGCCCTCGTCAGGTGCAACGTCGGCGGGATCGACTGGCACCGGCCCAGTACTCGAGATCGCACACACGTACGTGGTGCCATCTGCGCGCGGAAATAACTCAGGGGTCAGTATTTCGCCACTCGCCTCGCGGTACTCGAGGAACAGTGCCTCGGCGGGCACGCTCCCGCCGGTTTCAAACACCATGCTATGGCCCTTGTAGCCCAGGACTGCCGGCAGCGGCAGCCAGCGCGCAGCCAGGATCGACCAAGGCCCCATCGCGATGACGACGGCGTCGCCTTCGACGATCTCGCCGCCCGCGAGCGAGACGCCGCGCACTCCTCCGCCCGAACGGCGCGCTAAGTCGACGACCGTGCCGTGCCGCAGCTCCGCGCCTTGCATCTCGGCGGCGCGCATCAAACCTCTCGTAAACATGCGAGGCTCGACCAGCGCCGTTGACTCGACTGAGCCGAGTCGACTCGTGATGGCGACCCCTTCGGAGAGCCACGGTCGCCCGCCCGGAATGCGCCCGGCATCGTCCTCGGCGGCGTAGCCGGCGTAGGTCGTCAGACGCCGATATCCCCAAGGATTGCCGAGCTCGGAAGAAAGTTCGGCATGGACCTCGAAGCTTCGCCGCGCCAATTGATCGACCGGGGTGCCGCGGCACCAGTCGAGCGCCAGGAAGCCTCCCGATTTTCCGGAGGCCGCGCCAGCGACCTCGTGACGTTCTATGAGGATCGGCCGCGCGCCCCGTCGGCTTGTGAAGTAGGCGATCGCGGCGCCGATCGTGCCACCGCCACAGATCACGATGCGCTTGCGACAGCTCATACCGTTGTCCCCACCGCAAACCTCATCCAGCTAAGGTGACGTTGGCTTACCGTCCGTTCAGAGTAATCTAATGGCAGCGCCGAAATTTTGTTCGAGGAAGTTGCGATGTCCGCTTTGGGTAAAAGGCAGACATTCGCACCGCAAAACGTCATGTCTGCTTTCCCCCCGAAAGCAGACATGTGCGGCGCAAAAACGGATGTCCGCTTTGGGCCAAAAGCGGACATCGGGCCGACCTCAGACGAACACAGCGACGCGTGGCAGGATAACCCTGATCTCGGTGAACTCGCCCGGCTGCGTATTATTGATGTACAGCGGACGTGGCCCACTGCTCGAAACCACGCCCGGGCTCGACCGTGTCGTGAATGGGGCAATTGCCGTCGAACGGAAGAGACCGTAGACTTAATCCCTACAGTGCCGCACCATTTCCATCTGGGGATAGAACTCGTGTTGATACGTCATGTTGCGACCGTAGCTGCAATCGCCGCCCTGCTTGGTCCCGTCAGTCTCGCGCAAGCCCAGTCCGACAACGAGCTGCTGCGCGGCGGCGCAACCAAGAAGGGCATCTACAACATTTTTGGCTTCGATGGCACCGGCCTCGGCCGCACCACCGTGCGTTATGACAGTAAGTATGCGCCAGGCACCATCGTCATCAACACGGCAGAGCGGCGGCTTTATCTCGTTCAAGGCGGCGGCTCGGCGCTACGCTACGGCATCGGTGTCGGCCGGGCCGGCTTCCAGTGGAAGGGCGCGCACAAGATCACCGCAAAAAAAGAATTTCCAAATTGGACGGCGCCACCGGAGATGATCGCTCGGCAAAGGGACGTGCCGAGGCACATGAAGGGCGGCGATCCGGACAATCCGCTCGGCGCGCGCGCGATGTATCTCGGCAGTACGCTCTACCGGATTCACGGCTCGAACGATCCGGATTCGGTCGGCGAGGCGGAATCATCTGGCTGTTTTCGGATGAGGAACGAGGACATCGCAGATCTCTATAACCGGGTACCGGTCGGTACAACCGTAGTGGTACAGTAAAGATGTCGCCTCATACATCCGGTTTGGGTCATAAGCGGACATCTCGCATTGCAAACGCCACGTCCGCCTTACCCCCCAAAAGCGGACATTGATCGACAATTTTGGAATGTCCGCTAAGGGCCAATAGCGGACTTATGCAGCGCAGCAAAAAAAGATCGTTATTCGATCACCTCGTCTGCGCGGGCAAGTAGTGATGGCGGCACAGTGAAGCGCCTTCGCGGCGTTTAAGTTGATTACCAGTTCGAATTTCGTTGGCTGTTCGACTGGTAGGTCAGAGGGCTTCGCGCCTTTGAGAATCTTGTCCACGTAGATGGCAGCGCGTCGATATAAGTCGGCAACGTGGGCTCCGTAGGATACGAAACCGCCGGCATCCACAAATTCTCTCACTCCGTATATCGCTGGTAGTCGATTCTGGGCCGCAAAGTCTGCAATCTGTTTCCGATGATTTACAGTAAGAGGATCTTCGACCGTAATCAGTGCGTTCGCGTTTTTCTGCACCGCTGCTTCAAGTGCGCCATTGATATCATCAGGCATCCGTACTTCCAGCGATTGAATCTCAATTCTCAATTTTCGAGCGGCAGCTCTTGTCTCGTTAAAGACCAAGGCGGGGTACGGGTTAGCCGCGTTCCAAATGATGGCCACGCTCGCGAGCACTGGAACAATCTCCTTGAGCAACTCCAGTCGCTTTCCACCCAAGTCCGGGGCCATAAGGCTTAGTCCAGTGACGTTCCCGCCGGGCAGAGCCAGACTTGCAACGAGTCCGGCGCCTAACGGATCACCGGCAGACGTCATAACGATGGGAATCGTCGAGGTAGCCTTTTTGGCGGCAAGCGGCGCGAGTGTCCCCGCTGCCACAATGACATCAACGTTGAGGCGGACCAACTCCTCCATGAGTGCAGGCAGCCGGTCGAGGCGATTCTCCGAATGTCGCTCCTCAATGACGAAGTTCTTGCTTTCAATCCAGCCCAACATTCGAAGCGCATCATAAAAGGCGCGCCTTAGGGCAGGGATCGGCACACCGGCCGTGATAAAACCAATCCTGTAAACCCTGCCCGGCTGCTGAGCGCGTGCGGCTACTGGCCACGCTACCGCTGACCCAGCAATCACTTTAATGAAATCGCGTCGTCGCATGGCCTACCCCTGAGACCCAGGATGACGCCAGTGTCTCAAAGCATATCAAAACGGGACGCAGCGGTAAGGGAGGGTTCGTCTGGGGTTATGTCTGCTTTGGGTCAATAGCGGACATGTGCGCCGCAAAAAGTCATGTCCGCTCTACCCTCGAAAGCGGACACTTGCGGTGCAACGGCCACATACGCTTTTTACAGTGGCACAAGAGCGTTGCGCAGTGGAATGTCCGAAATCTTCATCAGGCCGTTAAACGGGTCGTTCAGTTCTAAAATCAAATAGATTGCAAACGATGCCGATAGGCCAAAAACGCACAAAAAAGCCAAAGCTGTAGTGTTTAGATCCGAAAATAAACTGAAACTCAAAAATATGATGAAAAGCCAGAAAACAAGAATGGCAAGAAAAGGTATTGGTATTTGATTGTCTGTTTCTACAAACAGCAAGAGCCGAGTTTGAGCCAAATCATTGGCGACCTGTACCGCCCGAGCTTGGAGCGAGCGCTGAGTTTCATTTTGCGGCGATAGCGTAAGAATAGCCAAGTAAAGTTTTTCAGCTTCGCTGCTGGTCGTAAACGGTTCCGTCGTTATTTTCTCGTGCCACAGCCGGTCGGCAATTGGATTTATTGCGCTCCGCAACCCCTTGCGGAGGGGTGTGGCTTCAGGGCCGTACTGTGCCAACAAATTGTCTAGCAGAATAATGTTGGCTGTAAGCTGCTTTACTTGACTGCTCCTTGTGTCGAACGAGCCTTTTGCGCCTCCAATTAATAAGCCAAGGACTAGTGCGGCTATCGTTGCAGTGAGGCCCGCACCAAGGCGTACGACATCCTGTGTTTCTTTGCTGAGATGATTTTGCGGTAGTGCGCGGCGAAATGCGGTACCAATAAAGATACCGCCCAGCACTAACAAAAATATCACGCAAGATAGTGCTAAGGGGCTCATGCGTTATCTATCGGGCCGCGTGGCGGGTAAGCGCATTGACGAGGATCAAGAATGTCCGTTTTGGGTCAAAAGCAGACATTTCGCAGTGCAATCACGATGTCCGCTTTACCCCCAATGACGGCCATGCCCAAAACGGCTACTTCCCAGGAATTTCGGATCAACTGCTTACCGCTTTGGCGGGGGCGATGCCGACAATAAGGTGACCTTACGCGCGACGTTGCCATCAACGCTGCGTGAAGGAAATGTCTGCTTTGGGCCAAAAGTTCGGGACCTTTCTAAATGGTTAGTCATCTGTATGATGAAATTGGCGGGGTGACGGTTCAATGAGTCTTCGTCGTCGGCTATCTGCGCTTGTCGCGATTGCTTTGATGCCGTCGTTAGTGCTCTCAGCATATAATGCTGCACGCTGGAAAGTATTTCTTGAGGACGAAGCAAATAGTACCGCACTCTCGGCGGCACGGTTTATATCTGCCGAATTCGGTCTGGTAATTGACAACAGCCGTCAACTAATGACGGCAATGGCCAAATACCCAAATATCCCGGGTCATGAAGAGGAATGCACGTCCTATTTCAAATCAGTAATTGCAGATATTCCAATTTATCGCGAAGCTGCAATCATCGATACCGACGGTAAGTTTCACTGTTCGACCATTCCGATTCCACCGACACTCGACGTTAGAGATCGCATTTATTTTTATGAACCGCTGAAAACTGGCAAGCTCACCGTTGGAACAATCACTCAAGGTCGCGTAACGCGATCGAGGTCAATTCATTTATCCATGCCATACAAAGATGCTAACGGTTCGATAAGGGGAGTAATCGTCCTAACTTTGAACCCGGAAAAATTGGCCGAAATTCTCCCAGCATACCCATGGCGATCGGAACATCGGCTCATCGTTCTGGATCGCGAGGGATCGTTGGTACTTACGATTCCACCAAGTGACTTTGAGAATGTTGAAGCAATTTACAAATCGATCTTTCCTAAAATTGATCACGCACCCTCCGGGACGATGGATATCAAGGGTCCAAATGGTCGCTCAGAGATAATCGGGTTTGTTCCCCTACATGATGCGTCGGAAGGTCTATTAACGGCAGTTGCAATTGATCGCGATTCAGTGTTGACCGGCTCTATCATCAATGTACAGGGCATCGCCTTTAATTTGATCGCGCTAATACTTGCTGTGATTGGCGTGTGGTTGGCTGCTTACCTTATGATCGATCGCCCGATCCGGGCGCTTATCAAAAGTGCGGGCAAACGGCAGGCAGGCGATATAGCGACGCCGTTTCCAAAACTAAGATTATCGACCGAATTTAGACAGTTAAGTGCGGCCTTGTCCCGAATGTCAAATAGGATCAATGAGCTCCTTAAGCAGAAAGACCTTCTCTTACGTGAGCTTCAACATCGCGTGATGAACAGCCTTAATATACTTTCGAGTCTCTTGGACGTACAAAGGCGGTATGTCGTAGACCCCGCGGCGAAAGAACATCTTGCAAATGCACGCGACCGCATTATCGCGATGGGAACTGTTTATCGCCATCTTTACCAAGCTCATACATTGGAGTACGTCGAATTCAGCGAATTCTTAAACACAATTTGTAATAGAAGTGAAACTGCATACGTCAGAGGCAACAGACTCTCCATTGAGGCCGAGGCCGAGCCAGTTCAGCTTTCAGGTGCGCACGCGATTGCTCTTGGCATGTTGACACATGAACTTATAACAAATGCGCTTAAGCATGCTTATTCGGATGGCGTACGGGGGCACATAAAGGTCATTTTGAAGCATACGGACGACGATAGTATCGAACTACGATTCTCCGATAATGGACGAGGACTTCCGGACAACTTTCAGATAGAGACAACTTCGTCATTGGGGATGAAGATCATCGCCTCAACTGTCCGCCAGCTTGGCGGCAGCCTCGAAATCAACCGACTCAAGCCGGGGACTGAGTTTGTGATCCGTCTGCCCTCCAGTATCGAGCACAAAAGCCGCGGCTAAACCCAATGATTTCCTCACTTACAAACGTCAAGGGGCGCGGGGTGCCGTCTGATTCTGTGGCTGCTCTAGCCATTTAACGAGCGTTCATTCGCGTTTAGAGCTGACATTTTGCACTGCAACGCTATGTCCGCTTTGGGTCATACGCAGACATTCCGCATTGCAATCGCCATGTCCGCTTTACCCCCGAAAGCGGACATAAAGGGACTCACGGCGACGGCAGCGTCGTACTTATTCCCGCCGTGCAATACACCGGGGGTGTCGCCGGTGTCGGCGCAGGCTTGATGCCTTGCCTCACGAGTTGGTCCTGATAATCCGACCACGTTACCAATGGGGGAATGTTCATATAAGCGGCCGGAACGATACGCGGCTTTTCCGCTTGCTTCGCCGCTTCATTGTCGTTCCACGCCGATTGCCCGAAGCGGCGCACTTCCGGGACGTCTGCTTTGGGCCAATAGCGGACATTCAGTTACTCACTCGATCACATCATCGGCGCGAGCGAGCACCGACGGCGGAAATGGCCGCGCCATAGCTGAGTTAAGATCGGCTGAAGTAGAAGTTGAATGGCGCGCCGGAAGGGATTCGAACCCCTGGCCCCCAGATTCGAAATCTGGTGCTCTATGCAGCTGAGCTGCCGGCGCCTGTGGCATACCATTTGAGATTACGTTCAATACGCGGCCCAATCGGCTTTTCGCCGCACACGAATTTCTCTCCAGTTATCTGTTCGTACATCTGGATGTAGCGGCGCGACAGTTCTTCTACCAATTCCGCCGGTGCATCGGGCAGCTTCTCATCTTTGTACGGATCGCAGTGCTCCTTAAACCACAGACGCAGGAACTCTTTATCGAAATACTGCGGCTCCTCACCTTCTTTGAAACGCTCCTCATAGGACGCAAGCTGCCAAAATCGGGATGAGTCAGGCGTGTGAATTTCGTCGATAAGTACAAGCTCATCGTTCTCGTCCATGCCAAATTCGTATTTCGTATCCACAAGAATGAGCCCTTGGCGCGCTGCTACCTCCTGACCGCGCGCGAAAATCGCGAGCGCCGTTTCCCTTAGTCGCTCAAACAGCTCTGCGGTAATGAAGCCCTCGGCTATCATCTCGCTCGGGGTCAACGCACGGTCGTGCGAATCTTCCTTCGTGGTCGGGTCGAATATTGGACTCGGCAATCGCTGATTTTTTTTCATCCCGTCAGGCAGAACAAGTCCGCCAAAGTCACGCTTCCCCGCCGAATATCGTGTCCAAATCGAAGTGTCGGTAACGCCGGTGAGATAACCGCGCATTACTGCCTCGACCGGCACCATCCTAAATTTTTTTGCGACCGTGACATTCGGATCGGGGATCGCGAGCACGTGATTGCCGATAATGTCTCTGGTCTCATCAAACCACCAGTCGCTCACTTGATTGAGTACCTGACCCTTCCAGGGGACGTGCGCGATGATCCGGTCAAACGATGAATGCCTGTCTGTCGTTATTAAAATGAGCTTGTCACCCTGATCGTAGATATCTCGAACTTTTCCCGCTTTCTTCGGACCTAGAAAATTGAGGTCTGTTTCTTTGAGTACTTCCATATCATTCACAGGACGGTTCGGATTGCTGTGATTGGTGCTCGGTTGCTTGAGAGGCATTTTAGCTCCACTGATCTACAGTTCGCGCCGCAAAAAGTCATGTCTGCTTTACCCCTGAAAGCGTCCTAAGCCAGCTACGGGCGCATTATTGGCATCACTGATAAAGTTATGTGTGTTGCCAGTGCCTGATTGGCCCTCACCTTCGAAATGATATTTCGAAGCAGGATTTGCTCACCCACTGTTCTATAGGAATACCTGTCCACAATCGCATTTGTGGCCGGTGGGCCACACACTTATAAGATTCATCTTAGCCCCGAAGACTCATGCATAGTCCGCTTTCTGCAGTCGGATAGGATTAAGCGTGCACGAGAGAAAATCATACCTTAGGGGCGATTGATGAGGGTATCGGGGAACGCTCCCTTCTGGTTTTTTACTAAAAAGTTTTGGTCGTTTGTTCGGTTGAAAGTGGCTGCCAGCGTCATTGCGGCTCCAGTTGCAGGAACCATCGTCCTGTCCACCGCTACTAGTTCTCTCGCTGACGAAGGTGGCGTGAGTTTCTGGCTGCCGGGTTTCTTTGGCAGCCTGGCAGCCGCCCCGCAGGTGCCCGGCTTTAGTTTCGGCAATATCCTATATTATTCGCAGGTTAAAGCCGGCGGAAACGTCGCGTTCGCCAGGCAGGTGTCCGCCGGCAACATCAATGTGAACTTCACCGGAAACCTCAATGCGAACATTCACGGTCGCGCCGAGCCATTGTATTTCGCTTTACCCGGCTACACGTTCGCGACTCCCGTCTTGGGCGGCCAGTTCAACCTCTCCACCGGGTTCGCCTATGGACGAATCGAAAGCAGCGTCGACGCGACGATAGCTGGCAACTTGGGCTTGGGGGGTCCGGGATTTACGGTTGGGCGTAGCCTAACAGAAACGGCCAACGGTTTCGGCGATATTCTCCCGATGGCTTCGCTGCGCTGGAATTTTGGCGTCCATAATTTCATGACCTACTTGACGGGAAATCTGACGACCGGAGTATACCACTCACAGTCGATTGCCAATGTCGGTATAGGGCACAACGCAATCGATGGAGGCGGCGCCTATACTTACTTCGACCAGAAGGCCGGACACGAATTTTCCGCCACACTCGGCTTCACTTACAACTTCGAAAACACGCACACGAATTACCAGAACGGCGTCGACATGCATGTGGATTGGGGTGCGTCGCAATTCCTGACCAAGCAATGGCAGGTCGGACTTGTTGGCTATTGGTACCAGCAGCTTTCCTGCGACAGCGGCTCAGGCGACCGTGTCGGGTGCTTTAAGTCGCGGGTGGTCGGCATTGGACCACAGATCGGCTATATCTTTCCGCTCAGCAAAGAATGGCAGGGATACGTGAACCTCAAGGGCTATGGAGAATTTGCCGCGCAGAACAGGGCCGATGGCTGGAACGCTTGGCTCACGTTCGTCATTTCACCGGCAGCTCCCGGGGAGGCGCCCCCATCAGCCAGACGCATGATCACGAAGTAGTCAATTACGACATCAAAGCGCGCGCCGATTAGGTCGCGACGCGATGTCTGCTTTGGGTCATTAGCGGACATTTTTTGCGCAAGGCCTCGAATGTCCCGTTTCGGGTCACCAGCGCATTCCGAAACACGCGTGGCGGTCATTCGCCACGCGTGCGCAGATTGCGTGGAAGGTGACTAGCAAGGCGGAAAATCCGGATAGCCGCAATTGGGGTAGTAATAGGCGGGAGCATAGGTGCCGTCGTAAGGATACGCGCCGCCGTAAGCATAGGCCGACGCCGCCGCTGCACCGATCGCCAGACCTGCAGCGCCCACGCCCCATCCAACACGACGCCAGTTTCCGCCCCGCCAACCAGCGTAATTGCCATGCCATCCAGGATGACGATTTATGTTTCCGACGTGGACACCGCCAGCGTACACACCGCCCCGGCGCGCCATTGCACCATCCGTCGTAATCATCATGGTCGCGGCCGAAAGCGCGGCCGAAAGCGTAACGAGCCATAGACGTTTCATGGGTCCACTCCTGCGTTCGAACTGACCCCTCAGCGACAACTCGTCTTTTTGCCATTGTGAAACGATCTAGATCGATCGCTATTGCGCTTCAGTACGGTTCCGTTATCGGAAGAGATAGAAGGTCTATACCTAGAAGTGCGATTTCCCTCACTACAATACCAGTAGTGAAGTCGATGCCGGACGTGTCTGCCGGCGAGCGCGCTTAGGTCGCCGCGCCCTAGGCGTTGATGATCTCGGTGGTGTGCTCCTGCGTATCTACGACCGTGACCACCACGACCGAATAAGCCTTCTTAATTTCAGCTCCGGCTATTGCTGCCGCTTCTTTGCTGCTGAACGAACGTTTTATTTGTCCATCCACCCGTAAGAGAAAGCGCTCATCGACGGGTCGAGTCTGACCCTTTGGCCTGGCTAGTTCATCCCGATCCGACCGATCTGGCCGTTTCAGTGTCGATCGTGCAAACAATCGACTTTCAGGAGAATCATTACTTTGAACGTTGGAAGGAGCATTTGGTTCGCGGGCCATGTAACTATTAGGCGCTGATTTGGCCGACGCTGCAATAGCGCAATAGCGGATTATGCAGAAGGACCGCCCGTCGCATCTAAGCCCCCGATCAAGGCAGCGGCACTAGCTCCTCCGGGAAGCTCTTCATGTGATATGGTAGCGTGACATGAAGACCATAGATCACCTGTTTGTTCGTCGCTTTCGTCTCTGGGACCGTCTTGCTCGGGGCGCGAAGGCCCTGATGTCCGCTTTGGGTCAAAAGCGGACATTTCGCTGGGCAATCGGCATGTCCGCTTTACCGCCGAAAGCGGACATCATGTCGGACATGAGCAATGATTCCACCCGGGCTAGTCACTATCCGGCATCGATGGCGGCGGCACCATCTCGTTAAGATCGTTCGTGCGGTCCCTTTTGCCCTAGAGCGCCCGAGAGTATGTGCTGACCATCACAAATAAGCGGAATCTATCGAGGCTTGTGATCCGTCGCACAGCTGAATGTGTTTTCGCGCACCAATCTTTTAGTGCGAGACGCCGTGTACGAGTAGGGTTGGTCCCCTATTTCCGGCTAATCGTAGGGGACCGCTGCGAGCGCCACTCCAGCGGTCCCTTTTTGAAGTCGACTCAGGCCTCAGGCGGCATCATCCACCCGATGCTCTGCGGTGCAGCCTGGTGCTTGCTGTAGTCAGGACGAAGGTCAGCTCGCCGCCATCCGCAGACATCGCTTTCGCGCTTGCCGAGGCAATATACAAGCAACTGGCGAACGCCGGGAGCGCGGACTGATGCGATACCCGCGCGATGAGTTCAGCGCGGCGGAACGCTAACTCAAGAAACCGCGAGAATGGCCTCGGCGTCGCTCTTCACTTCTTGCCCAGTTTGAGGCGGCTTCCCCAAGCGCCGGGCGCGAGAATATTGCCAAAAATTCCCATGCGTGCGGACTTGATCGAATACGAAGAGGCGTATTGCCGACGACAGATTGCCTTGGCGCTCCCTGTCGATGTTCTCAAGCAGCTTCGATACCGTCACGCGTTGGTAGCGCGCAATTTCTTTCAGGTCGTTCCAGAAGGATTCTTCGAGGCTCACGCTCGTCTTGTGTCGGTCAATGACGACCGAGCGTTTGACAATTAGAGATTTCATGATGGCCTCCCCAAAACTTTCGTGGAGGATCTTGTGGTGATTCGATACGGCGAGGTCGGCAGAGAAGTACCTTCTAAAAAAATCGTTTGTGCGTTCACGACTCCAATAGGCACTACACTACCGAAAACAGCATTAAATTACCGATGAAGGCGTTTGATCGTACCATCAATGACTGACGCGCCAACGTGCACGAGCCGATTGAGCTTGTTGAGCTCGGCTTGTTGGTGCCGTGAATGGCGTATTGGCTTCGTTAGCCTGGAAGCACCAATCCAGTTTTAAAATAAGAATAGTGTTTCGATACCGAACAAGAATTTCGGTGACGATTTCTTTTAGGTACTTCTTTGCCGACCTCGCCGTATCGACTCACCACAAAGATAATTTCACGAAAAATTTTTTTAGGGGACTCGCCCATGAAATCATTAGTCGTCAAACGCTCCGTCAATAATCGACACAAGACCACCACCGGAATGTTACGCACTATCGCCGTAACGGTGATATGCGCTCTCGCTCTGACTACATCTTTTCCAACCACGGCGTCCGCTTGGCATCTGCCTCCTCCACCACCACCTCCTCCGCCTCCGCCTCCGCCGCCGCCGCAGGTCCATTCGACGGGCACATCAGGAGCGGCTGGTGCTGCTGCTGTTACTGGCTTCATTGGCTTTGTTTCTGTCATAGTGACCTATGATTTGCTCCGTCGCACCACCTGCATCCTTGGCGGCCCCGGCTTCACCACACCGATCACGCCAGCCAGCGGCAATGTGATGATTCCCCAGTGCCCGATAGTGAAAAAACCAGTCGTGAGGGCGAAGGGCTAACGTCCGAACATCCTAAAGTACAAACTCAAAGACGTTCTCGGCCTTTTTCCAAGGTGGACACATGAGCAGCAAAGTCAGGCAGGATAGCAACTATGTGGCGCACCGCGTTGAGGTTGCGATCAGTTCGCGAGAATCTGAGACGCGAGTAAGGAAGCTAAGGCTGCTCGCGGTCTTAGCCTGCGTAGTTGGTTTTCTGTTGGTTGCAGGGTTCATTGTATTGTAGGGACGGAGGCGTTCTGCGTGGGCGTGGCCTCGGCAGTGCGGTTACATCTGCCGCTACCGCCTTGACTCTATCCGTTCTTCGGCCTTGGCCTCTAATGCCCGCTTGAGCTTCAAGATTTCAACGGCCTCCCGCGCCGTGACGGGAGCCTTGTTCGCAATCAGAGCGTCGAGAGTTGCCCGCGCTTCATCGTGTGACAGGTCCTTTGTGCAATCGGTGTCCATTAGTCAGTCAGCTCGGTGATGCTGAGTGAGAATGTCCTGCATCGTTGGAGATCGCGGAGACGCGTTGGCCAGGAGAACAGCGAAAGACCTCGATCCAGTTCGCCGGCAATAGCGTGCCCTACGTGGCGCCATGTCCGCTTTGCCCCCGAAAGCGGACATTCACAGTGCAAACACCAATGTCCGCTAAGGGCCAAAAGCGGACGTCGGACCTGAAAAATCGGATCGAGCCGAGCGAACCCAACAGCCGATAAGGTTTATCGCGGCGGGTTTACTCCACTCGATTTCTATGAGTTTCCTGCGCCTAGCAGCACGACACGCCGCGGTTCGACCGCCAAGTAGACGTCCCGGCCAGCCGCAAGCGGCTCCATCGCAGCGCAGCGGGCGACAAGGCGTTGATCGCCCCAATAGAGATGAATCTGACTGAAATCGCCTTGGAAGACTGTCTTTTCAATCTTCACCGGCCATACGTTTCGTTCCCCCGCCGGCCGCTCCTGCGAAATCCGTAGGTGCACCGTGCGCACCGAGACGGTCATCTCAGGGCGGGCCCTGCGCCCATAAGCCATACCGTAGATGAGCTGCCCGGTCGCGGTTTCCAGCGCGGTGAGGCCGTCGCTGTCTAGATCGGGCCGGTGGCGTCCACGGATTAAGTTGGCAGAACCAATGAAGTCAGCAACGAACTCGCTGCGCGGCAGGCTGTAAATTTCGTCGGGCGTGCCGATCTGTTCGACGAGTCCGTCGCGCATCACCACGATTCGATCCGACATCGCCAGCGCTTCCTCCAAGTCATGGGTGACGTAAAGCGAGGTGATGCCGAGCCGATGCTGGAGGTCGCGAAGCTCGATGCGCATGTCGGCGCGCAGCTTGGCGTCTAGATTCGACAACGGCTCGTCAAACAGCAGCACCGACGGCTGGAACACAAAAGCACGCGCCAGCGCCACGCGTTGCTGCTGGCCGCCAGAGAGCTGCGACGCGCGCCGGCCACCAAATTCCCGCATCTGCACCATTTCGAGCGCGCGATCTACCTTTTCCGTGATTTCCGTGGCGCCGGCTTTGCGCACCCGTAACCCGTAGGCGACGTTGTCGAACACGGTCATGTGCGGCCAGATCGCATAGGACTGGAACACCATCGAGAGGCCGCGTTTTTCGGCCCGAATATTGATCTTTTGAGCGGACGAGAACACCGGCACACCGCCGATGCGAATCTCACCGGCCGTCGGCTGTTCGAGGCCGGCGACCGCACGCAGCGTCGTAGTCTTGCCGCAACCGGACGGTCCGAGCAGCGTCAATTGTTCACCCGGCATGACGTTGAAGTTGACCCCGCGCACCGCCGGCACGCTGCCGTAATAAAGTTCGAGGCCCTCGACCTCGATATGTGGGCTCGGTGTCGAGAATGATCGGGGCGATCCCGGCGGCGATGCTGGCATATGGGCGTGTCCCTAAATCATTAGTCGACCGGTTGCGCGCTAACGCGGCGCGTGACGGCAACAAGGACGATTATGGCAAGCGCCACCACCAGCGTCTGGATCAGTGCCAAAGCAGCGGTGAGCTCGGAACTGGTGCCGAACCAGGATTCGACTATCGAGGGTGTAATCACCTTGGAATGCGGGCCCATCAGCAATATCGAGGCGCCGAGCTCGCGCACGCTGGCGATGAACAGCAGCAACCAGGCGGCGACCAGGCCCGGCCTGAGCAGCGGGATCGTCACCGTACGCACCCGGAACGTCCATGACGCGCCGCACATCTGTGCGCACTCCTCCAGGCTTTTGTCGATCTGCAGTATGACGCCGGCGATGGTGCGCACACCGAGCGGTAGGAATACCGTGAGATAGGCGATCAGTAACAACCACAGCGTGGCATAGATGGGGATAGGGAAAACTACCCAAGCCCACATGAGGCCAAACGCGAACACCAGGCGCGGCACTGCTTGCGGAAACATGACGATATATTCGATCATGCCGCCGCCGGGCAGCCGTGAGCGGTAAATCAGCCACGCCAGAAGCCCCATCAGGACGATGCCGATCGTGGCGGTGCCAAACGCGAGCAGCAGACTGTTGCTGAGCGCGGAACGCACGGCATTCATCGTCATGGCCGTGCGGAAGTTGTCGAGGGTAAAATTTTCGGCGGTGGGGAAAATCGTGGCGATTTTCTGCAGCGAAGCAAAAAACAGCGTGGCCAGCGGTAGGACCACGGCAACGAATAAATAGAGCAAGCAGATGCCGAGCAGCACATAGCGCAGCCGCCCGACGTCCAACAGCCGCGGCCGAAACGCTTTCCCGGTGATCGTCACATAGCTTCCGGACATCACGACGCGCCGATACATGTAGAGCATGGCCCACATCACCGCGAACAGCGACGCGCCCATGGCGGCCGCGACCTGGATCTTAGGCGGGTATTGCTGGATCATTTGGTAGATGGCCGTGGTGATGACGTAATATCGGGTGGGCAGGCCGAGCACGAGCGCGACGGCAAACGAGCCGAGCATTTCTGCAAAGACAAAGATGGCGGCGCCGAGAACGCCCGGTGTCACCAGCGGCAAGGTTATCCGCATGATCGTGCGAATTCGGCTCGCTCCGATGACTTGCGAAGCCTCTTCGAGCGAGGGGTCCATCGATTTCATCAGCGCCGCGATCATGACGAAGGCGACCGAGCCCTCAAACAGCGCCATGACCCAGGCAATGCCGTACGGTGTATTGATATCGATGAGGTGGCCCTGCCCGCCGAGCGCCCGCCAGATTCCGTTGATGAAGCCGCTTTCAGGCTGACCGAGCAGACTCCAGGCCAGCGCGCCCAGGAGCGGCGTTAGGTAATAGGGCACGGCCATGAGCTGCTCGAATAAACGGCGCCCGGGCACGTTGGTGCGCGTGAGGATCCACGCCATCAACGAGCCGAACATCAGGGCCATCACGGTTGCCGCAAGCGACACCGTGAGCGTGTTGAGCATGATCTGCGGGTACTGCAGCAGGCTGCTAAAATTGTCGACGCCGTAGGCGGTCGGCGGCCGAACTTGCGGGTCCCCGACATCAAAGGCGGCCTGCAACAGAAAGTAAACCGGATAGAGGACCAACACCGCGGCAATCGCCGCGACTCCATACCCGGCCACTTTCTGCGTAGAGAACCAGGATCCCATCGAACCCACAAACGGCCTGTCACAGGCCGAGCATGCTGTTCCATTCCTTCAAGAACGTCGCGCTTTGCGACGCGTACTCATCCCAGTCGGAAGGATAGAGCAACTTGAAATCGCTGAGTTTCACTCCGGTCGGCATGGCTGGCGCGTCCGTGCGCACCGAACCGTAATAGAGATTCGGATTGGACTGGTACCAGGCTTGGCCGCGTTTCGACATCGCCCAGTCGACGAACAGCTTAGAAACTTCCGGATGCGGCGCCCTGTTGACCACGCCGACCACGAGCGGTGTGGCTACCAACCCATCAGGCGGCGCGACGAATTCGACCTTGGCGCCCCTGCTCTTGAAAAGGATGTAGGCAGGATATTCGCCAATCGCGGTGATCATGTCGTCGCCCTTGGACAGGCGATCGAACAATTGCACACGCGAATCAAAGGCACGTGGCTGGAGCTTGGCGAATTCCTTCCAGAAACTGTCACCGTAAATCTTCCGTAGCGTATACCACTGCACGAACTGCAGACCCGATGCGGAGATCTTGCAGCTGATCTTACCCTTCCAGCGGGTGTCGAGGATGTCCTTCCAACCCTTCGGCGCATCCGAGGCGGCGACCTTTTCGCTGTTGTAGGCAATGCCGGCCGGATCGACGCCGGTCCAGAAGAAATAGCCGTTCGGCTCGCTCAGATGGTCCTTCTTGTAGGCGGATGATTCCGGCGACACGTAGTGCTCGTAACCGCCTTTTCTCCGGAAATCGAAAGCCGGAGCAATATCGGACAACTGAATCACATCAACATCGAAACGTCCGGCCGCGCGCTCCGACAGAATCTTGTTATAGAGCGCGCCGGTCTGCGCGCGGACATAACTGGTCTTGATCTTGGGGAAGTCCTTGTTGAAGCCTTCCATGATGCCGGCGGTGCCAGCCTCATTTTCGTGGCAGTAGAACACCAACTGCCCTTCCTGTTCGGCCTTCGCTATGTCGGCATTGGTCATGAAGTCGAGCACGTTGGTCGGCGACTTCGACACGCCCTGCGCCAACACATTGGGCGCCGCGATCTCGAGAAATGGCAGTGCAATTGCAGCGGTCCCGGCTTTCAGCACCCGGCGCCGCGTCAACTTCCCGTGCGTGAGTTCGGCCATTGTTACTCTCCCTGTGTCTAGTTTTTACCTTTATCGCGTAACTCATTTGACGTGCGGCTCGATCAGTTCGATCCGATTGCCGAATGGATCGTCGACATGACGCCGATCGCAGCCTTCGATCGGCTCGTCTGCCGTGACTTTGTAACCAGCCTGCTGTGCTTTCGTCACCATGCCGGCAAGGTCATCGACAATGAAAGCCGGATGGGCTTTGCGCGCCGGGGTGAAATTCTTCTCGACGCCCAAATGGACCTGCAAGGTTCCGCTTTCGAACCAGCAACCCCCGCGCGCAGCAAGCTGCGGCGGCTTCACCTTTTCCGTGAGCCCGAGGATGCCTTGGTAGAACGTTCTCGCCTCGTCTTCACGCCCGGGTGGCATCGCAATCAAAATGTGGTCGATGCGGCGAACTGGCATTGATACCTCGTCAAAGCTCTTTATCACCGGACTTTCGTCGCGATAAAAGTTTAGAGGGCGAGCGTAAGAACGCCAAGAGTTGCCATTCCGCTTTGGGTCATCAGCCGGCAAAACGGTCCGCTTTCCCTCGTAAGCGGACATTCGGTAACGCGGGTGGAATGTCCGGACATTCTACAGCGCTTGGTTTGTGTTCGCTTTTCCCTCGAAAACGGACATCCGTAACCGCGAACTGCAGGTCCGCTAAGAGCCAATAGCGGACATCAACCTTACCGGAAGCATCGGTCTCCCCATTTTTGGCTTCTGGTAATTGTGCGTCTAACCATTCGGCGGTTCGCCGGCCTTGATCCAGGCTTGGTACAGCGCCTTGGTCTCGTCGTCGGGCGGATAGGTACCCGAGATCGGCCTGCCCTGTCCGACACGAATAGCGACGAACTTCTCGAGCCGTTCCTGCTCGAATGAATCGCGTGCCACTTCGTCGGCCAGATGACGCGGCACGACGATGGCGCCGTCCTCATCCGCCACGATCACATCGCCGGGATAGACCGGCACGCCGCAGATGCCGACGGGCGCCTGCACCTCGACGGGATGGAGATGGTTCATGCTGGGCGGAGCCGCCGCAGCGGCGCAGAACACCGGAAAGTCGAACTTGCCGATCACCGGCGTGTCGCGCATGGCACCGTCGGACAGCACGCCCGCCACGCCGCGCACCTTGAGCCGCAACGCCAGGATGTCGCCCAAGGTACCGAGATTGCCGAAACTGCAGTTAATCAAGACGCAGAAGCCGCCTAACACGGGAAGCAAAAAGAAAGGCCCGGTATTTGCCGGGCCTTTTTTCCCAAAACGTGATGATCTGACCGGGAAACATTGTAATCGAAGTGGCTCGTACTCAACCTTTGAGCAATCCGGCCGCCTTCAACGCCCTGTTGATCACCGCGCCGATGTCAGGGAGAGGCGGCATCGGTTCTTGCTGGGATATTGGCTCTTCCTTGTCGAGTACTTCACCCTCCAGCACGGGGTCTGCCGCCGCGTAATGACGGGGCGCCGAAGAAATTGTCAGAATGTTTTTCTCTGGCGGAGCATTTCTCTTGGCTTGATCGCGAGCCGTCGCAATCCCGAAAAATTTTGCAATGTGATAGGATGAAGAAATCCCCACTGGCAGCAGAAACGGTCCGGGAGCACCGCAGGCACCCTCCGCTTCGCCGATTCCCAACGGCGTCCCATGCGCCATATTATTGATGGCATATGCCTCGATGAGCTCATCACCCGCTTCGTTGGTCCACAGCTCGCGGGGATACCCGTCAACCCGCGTTTTGACCGAGGGGGACAGCGGAAGACCATGCACCTCGGTCCACTGCTTGATGATTTCTAACGCGTTCGACGGAATTACTGTCTTGTCGTCATTCCCATGCCACACCGAGACGCGTGGCCACGGACCTCGATGGGACGACGCTTTGCGCACGAGATCACCCCATTCCTGTGGCGAACGGGAGGGACTTTGAAACATCATTTCGAATGCTTGCTGCACGGTTGCGGCGGCGCCATAGGGAAGGCCAGCAATGATCGCGCCTCCAGCAAATAGTTCGGGGTAGCAGGCAAGCATGACGGATGTCATCGCGCCTCCCGCCGATAGCCCAGTGATGAAAATCCGACGCCGATCGATGCCGTGATCGACAACGGATTTTTCGATCATCTGTCGAATCGAAAGCGGTTCTCCGTGATTGCGCCGCGTGTGCTGGGGCTGAAACCAATTAAAGCAACCGTTGGGATTGTTGGAGTGCTGCTGTTGCGGCAAAAGCAACGCGAAACCATAACGGTTCGCGAGGGTCGACCACCCGGCCCCCAGATCGTAGCCTGCGGCGGTTTGTGTGCACCCGTGCAACACGACGACAAGGGCGGGATTATGCGCAAGGGTCGGCGGCCGATAGTCGAACATTCGCAAATTACCTGGGTTCGATCCGAAATCGAAGACCTCCCGCAAATGTGTGCTGCCCTTTGCAGCACCTCTGGCGTGACCGCGATCCAGCACTCGCAGTAACTTCCGCCATCGATCCCGGCTGCTGCCGAGATTGAGTGCATGCCGCAGATTTATCATGATGGTTCATCCCTCGTTTGCTGCGTTGCACACAGTTAGTTGCTGCAATGCACAATACTAGAGGGTTACGTGAAATTTGCCGTCGCCTGGGGCTTTCTGGTCAGTTCCCTGTAAAAAAAGGAGCAGCCCCAATCTCATCCAGCCTTCGCCAGCGGAGGCTGATCTGGTCTCAAGTTAAACCGCGATTGAAAAAGAATCTCGCATACGCGTTTGGCACCGGCAGACAAAGGGCCTTGTAAGAACTCAACACCCTCCGGCAGCTGCTGCGGATCGCCCTCGCGTGTCTGCCCTGGTCCGTTGAAAATGCAGACAAGTATGGACACGCCGGGTGTCTTTCGGCGCAAGCGACGCGACGCGTAGTGCAATTGTGCTGGCGTCGCGTGTTCCAAATAGCAGAGACAGATGAGCGCGACGTCTTTTAGTTCGCAATTGACCTGCAGCGACGCAAAAAATGGGCTCCTTTGCTCGTTTTCGCGGCAAAATTTGGACGGAGATGATTTCAAAAATCCCGGGTAAAACTCTTTGGCAGTGTTAAAAGGACGCGCCGAATAATTGGTGCTGTCGTCTGGGTGCGCGATCGTTTCAATGCTTTTTCATTCGCAATTTTATGTACTTGCCTTTCTACCCGTTGCAGCGGCGCTCTATTACGGCGTTGCCAACTCATCAACGGCTCGCCAGTGGCTACTCATTTGCGTGTCCCTGGTATTTTACGCTTGGTGGGACGTGCGTTTCGTTGTGCTTCCGGTTGCGCAAATCGCCGCGACTTGGTTCCTAGCCCGCCTTCACCAGCGAATAGAAAGCCGAATACCGCTAATCATTGGAGTTATACTCAACCTGCTCTCGCTTGCGACCTTCAAGTATCTCGACTTTGTGTTGGCGTCTATTGAATCGGTAAGCGGATTTACGCTGCCGCGCGCCCACATCATCCTGCCTATTGGCATAAGTTTCTTTTCATTCCAGCTAATTTCATATTTGGTCGATCGAATGCGGGGGCACGCCCCGATCTACCCGTTTCGCCCATTCGCACTCTTCGTGCTTCTTTATCCGCATCTCATCGCGGGGCCAATTGTGCGGCACAATGAGCTGATACCCCAATTTGACGCCGACCCGCGACGGGAGGGATTATGGAAACGCGTCGGGATCGGCCTTGTAATTTTCACGATAGGGTTCGCCAAGAAGGTTTTGCTTGCAGATAAACTTGCAAAGATCGCGGACCCGTTGTTTTCTCAAGCCGCAACACGCGTGCTCGACCTGGGTGAAGCTTGGACCGCCGTATTGGCTTTTTCGTTTCAGTTATTTCTTGATTTTTCCGCCTACACGGAAATGGCAATAGGATCAGCGCTAATTTTCGGATTGGTTTTGCCCGAAAACTTTCGTCGGCCGTATCTCTCCACCAACATTCGGGACTTTTGGCGACGCTGGCACATTTCACTATCCAACTTTCTGCGTGACTATCTCTACATCCCAATGGGCGGAAGTCAGAATGGGCTGGCACGCTATATTTTCGCCACGATGGCCACGATGGGCCTCTGCGGTTTGTGGCATGGGGCGGGATGGACCTTCGTAGTTTGGGGTTTGTGGCACGGACTTGGTCTCCTTGTGTGCCGTGGGTGGCAGCAGCTTAAACGGCCACTTCCCGCATTCGTCGGTTGGGCGCTCACTATGCTGTTCGTTCTCGTCGGCTGGGTTATCTTCCGCGCCGCGAATTTCAGTGAAGCGACGTCTATTCTAACGTCCCTAGTCGGAGGCGGCGGCATGAGTGGAGTGTTGCAGGGAGTTCCGCTCATCATCGCGGCCGCCCTCGCCGCCGCTTTCGTTCCATCCGCACATGAGGTTATGGATGAAATGAGGACGCCACGTCCAACATTCGCATTTGGTGCAGCAGCCCTTGCCGTTTACTGCATTCTTGAAGTGGGTGAAGGGCCGCCACTCAATTTCGTTTATTTTCAATTCTAGAAGGCAACAGAGTGGTCATCGATACAAAAATAGCGTCACCCTCGGTGCACACATCATCTGAATGGCGCCAGTTCGTGAAAGTGTTCATCGCTACGCTCGTTATAGCGCTGGCGACCACTTATTTACTCATCTTGGTATTGGACCCATATGACAGCGGTCGATTTGCAAACTATCCCGTGTATGGAGTCGTGGACGAAAATCCAAGGACCGCACATGTAAGCCGGGGTCGCGATCCACAATTTAACTCCGTGGTGATCGGGCACTCTCGCGGGCAACTGCTGGACCCTGAAAGATTATCGAAAGAGACAAGGCTTAGCTTCGTCCAGCTCACGGTTCCCGGAACCACGCCTCGTGAGCAGCTCACGCTATTACGTTGGTTTACCGAGCATCATTCTCAGATTGGAGCAGTCATATTGGTCGCGGACACAGCTTGGTGCACCCAAAATCCCGCGGTCCCATTGCTGAATCCGTTCCCATTTTGGCTCTACAGCGAGAATAATTTTGAGTACCTGATCAATGTACTGCGTACGCAAGCACTAGGGCGCGCCTGGCGGCGAACATTGCTTTGGCTTGGTTTGCGAAAAAGAAGCAGTCCAGACGGCTACTGGGACTATGAAGCCGGTCGAAATTGGGCTTTTCGGCCAAATATCCCGATCAACTTCGTCCCCGCATCACTACAAGCGACTGAGCCAAAACTTTCATTCCCCGCGATCGAGCTGCTGCACCATGCTCTCAGCAAGCTCGACAGAGACGTTCCACTTGTTATTGTGAGGCCGCCTGCCTTTTTCACTGAGTTGCCGGCAAGCGGCGACCCCAACGCAAACCTGATTTCACAGTGCAAGGGAGCGTTAGCAGAAGTCACCAGTCAGCGCCTTCGAGGGGCGTTCTTGGATTTTGAGGTCGATGGTGAAATTGCACGAAATCCAGAAAATTTCATGGATGGAGCGCACTATAGAGCACCTGTCGCACGCATGATCGAAGCACGCGTGGCTGCGGCGTTGTCGAAACGCCCGGTTCCCGAGGCGAAAGGTAACTGAGACGAGCGGCATTTGACGATCTCTTTGACCTTGTAGGGCCACCAATATGGATCTGTTAGAACCGTCGGTTGCGACTTCCTGGAAAAGATTTAGACGCTGGTACCTTCGTCCCTGGCGGACGGTCCGCTATGGAGAGATCAGTGTCTACTATAAGAAGCATCTCGACGGTGGAGGCTCGTCCTTTGGTCAAGGATATATTCCGTTCCTAAAGTCCCGAGGAATGCCGAAACAGCAAAAGGTATTTGAGTGGTGTTCCGGCCCCGCTTTCATCGGCTTCTCAATACTTGCCCATGAACTTTGCGAAACACTCTGTCTCGCCGACATTAATGAACAAGCGGTTGAGGCGTGTCGTAGAACAATCCGTGCAAACCGGCTCGAAGAACGCGTCAGCTTATATCATTCCGATAATTTGCAGAACATTCCGTCGTACGAATGTTGGGATCTCGTTGTGGGCAATCCGCCTTTCTATAATGAGACGCAACCTTGGTGCATTCGCTCACATGATAAGGACTGGCAGATTCATCGGCGATTCTTCGCCCGCGTCGGGCATTTTCTAAAACCTGGCGGCGTAATCCTGCTGCAAGAAGCGAACGACGCTTCAACTCCAGCCGATTTCCAGAAAATGATTGAAGATGCCGGGTTGTCTTTGGTGCTCGTTCACAATTTTAAGCCCGGCGAAATGAGTCACTACTACATGGGAATGGTCCGTCGGACCGAAACTCCACCCAGTTGGTTAGTCAAAGGCGGCAATTGAATATTGCGCCGCTGCCCAAATCTGATTTTTCAGGGAAATTGTTCTTAGGCTTGCGCCAGCGCACCTAATGGAATTGCGCGCGCTTCGCGATCCGCATCCTGGAGTTCAAACATGGCCGCTCGATCTGCCATGCAGTCATAATCAGCGGCCACTCGCAAAAGCAGCGCTCGCGTTTTTTCACCGTGGAACAATGCAGCCATTGTCCTGCATTCCTCCGCACGGTCGCGAAAGACTCTGCTTTTCGGGACATTTACAGAACTGACCGCCATTGAGTAACTGACGCCTAATATGTCTTTTGACACATCAACGCGGTGGCCCCCTATCCGTTTCCGGCGAACGAAAACTTTTCGTCTCTTGTTCAGCTTGGCAGGCCGGATGTTTCCGAGCCTATTTGGTAAAAAACCCCCAGACAGATTTTAAAATAGAAAGTTCCGCATTGGAAAAGGTCTGAGTATACCAGCCGCCGAACACAATGCTGTCCAGCGACACAGCAACCGCCACAAAGCCAAAGACGTAGAGCATTGGCCGCATGCACGGAAGTATGGAATGCGATTGCTAATCTTTCGTTAGTGGTATCTGGCCCTGCGATGCCGTTTTTCTTACGAGAATAGCGACGCCGTGTGCCGCGGCGGCCCCCCGGCAACTCCGCAAGAACGAATGGGCCCGCTGCGCACCTTCGCAGCGAGCCCATTTCCGGGAAAGACCATACCGTGCGGCAGGCCTTGTTTACGAATTATTTCTTTCGCGACTTTTGGATATCCATTTCGTCCTTCGCCGCGCCTGCACCGGGTGCCGAGGACGAACCGCTATAGCCCGTTGTCTCCGCTTTCGCCTTGGCGCTCATCTTATGCTTTTTGTGGCTTCGCGTTTGAGCCGACGCGTGCCGCTTTGATTTCTTGACCTTTAAAGTCTGGCCGTCCTTCATGCCTGCGCCTGCGGCGGGCGTTGATGAACTACCATAGTTGCCGGTCTGTTGCGCGAACGCCGCCGGTGAAGCGACCATCAGCGCAGAAATCAAAAGTGCTGGGACTGCAAGTTTCATTTGAGAGCCTCCTTGGTTGCTCGCGATCTACAACCAAGGCACGGGGACAGGCGTTCCCATATTCAATGCAAAAACCAATTAATTATCGTCTGTTTCTGTCAATTTGTTCAGGTTGGTGTGCCTGATGTGGCGAGTCGAAGGCGATTAAATCGACGCTCCGATAAGGAGCGATGGTCAGGTGCGGAGTTTTTATTCAATCCATCCGGGCTTCCTGCAAACTTGCGATATCAGGTCGAGGTTTTGGCGTCGGAACGCTGACCCGCACCCTTTGCCGCCCGTCGTGAAGCATATCCAGTGCCTTCGCTGCCGCGTATGACAAATCTATCCGTCGCTCGAGATCCATCCTGGGCAAAAATGGCCCACGATCTTTCACAACGACGCTTACGCAATATCTCCGCAGACAGACGTGCAAAATAGTACCGAAAGGCAAGGTTCTGTGAGCTGCGATAAAATCCTCCTTGCGATATTGCTGACCGTTCGCCAGCAACTTCCCTCCCTCCATCGGTCCGGAGCCGCCAATCCAATACGTCGCGATCATAAATACGACTGTTGCAGTGCTCATGTGCTCTTCTTCGCGCGCTCGAAAGCAATCTCAAGCGATTCGGCAAGCAAGACAACTTTTGGGATGAGCGAGTCCCAGATTTCGCAAGCCGCTGCTGCAAGCGAGCAAGCCGAGACGATCTGATTTGCTCAGGCCGGTGGGAAAAGTAGTAGTCGCGTCATCCTCACCTTTGGGGGAAGAATGCGTACGTTAGGGCGCTGCACGCTGGTCCCGACCAACGAGGCCAGCCAAGCGCTCGGCGAAGCTGGCGCGCGGACTTTCGGATTCAAGTCGCGTATTCGGTACCGCTCTGACGGAAACGCCCGCCTGCCTCGATGGCAATATGATTGCCTCAAGGTGACTGGCCCACGCGTCCAGCGCGGCCCTTTTTTCATCGGCGTAGGTATTGCGGTCGCATGTACGAATTAGACGAGCAGGAAGATGGTTTACGACTGCTTCGGCAACATGCGGGGCCACTCCGAGTTTCCCTAACCCAATGCGGACTGTCCGGCGAATGTCGTGCAACGTCCAACCTTTGACTTTGCTCTCCTCATCCAATTCGGCCTTTGATTTGGACCAGCCGGAATATCCACCCCGTCCATTGCCGAAAACGAAATCGCGATCGCGACGCGGAATTGCCTCGATAATCCTAAGGGCACGCTCTGAAAGTGGCACCACGTGCTCCGTGTGATTTTTGGTCCGCGACGCAGTAAGCGTCATCGTCTTGGCCTCCGTGTCGATTTCGGGCCATTCGAGCGAGCCGATTTCGTCACGACGGCAACCGGTGAGCATCAGCAGCTGCACGATACGTCCATAGTCGTTTTCGGGTGCGGCAAGCCAAACGGCCGCGACTTCAGCATCGGACAGCGAACGCTCGCGGGGACCATTTTCCTGTTGCTTGCTGGTGCCGGCGACCGGGTTTTCGTCGCACAGCCCCTGGCTTATGGCCCAACGGAAAAACGCGGATAGCGATGCCCTGGCGCGATTGGCCGCCACGGGGCCGCTCCGCCTGGCAATGGCGTTGGTTTCGGCGGCAACATTGGTCCGACCCACGTTGCGAATGGTAAGGCCGTGTAGGGGCCTCCACTGGATTTCCAGATGGCGCTTCGTCTCTTCGTGGCTGCGGGGCTTCATGGCGGGCTGCCTGGCAGCCAGATAGTCGGCAATGGTTGCGCCAACGGTGTGCGAGGGTTGTTGACGGGGGGCAACCCTTTCGTTGGCCGGATCCTCGCGATTGAGGAGGGGTAAGGCGTATGTCATGGCAGCCTCTCTGGCTTCCGCTGCCGTGACCTTGCCGACCTTGCCGCAATTCAGGCGGCGATGTCTTGAGCCAATTTTGTACTGAAAAATATAGCTGCGGTGTTCCCTGCCGGTCTTTTGATCGGTACGGATGCGAAGCCCAAAACCCGGGAATTTGCCGTCGAATTTGATCTTATCCGGCCTCTGCTCTTCGGCAGGAAATTTGAAATTGCGAGCAGAGTCCTCGGTGATCGTCCAGACGGCCATATCGCCCCCTCGCCTGGGAAGAATCCGGGAAGATCGAGGTTGCCTTTATCCCGTCTTCCACTCCCCCTTCACCATTAACTGAGGGGTTCATGGCTTATTTATTGTGATTCGCAAATCTTTGTGCCTGCGTCTCCTCGTATCCACAGGGAGCATACGTCTAGAGAACTGGGGGTCGGCCAGTTCGACTCCACCGGTCCGAGAAAGTACGAAGCGAGACGGCGGCCGGCGCATGGGGCTGAAAGCACGCGCGCAACGACATGCGCGAGTTGACCCGCTACTCGGACCGCCCTTTCCACGCCCTGAGGCTATCGGAGATGACCTTCATCGCGGACATCGACGCCTGGCTCAAACCGGCGTAGCCGGCAATTTCCCGGCTCACCCGTTCGCCCTCATCGCGCAGCATCTCGCGCATGCGTTCCAACTCACGAATGACGCTGTCGATTTCATCCATGGAGGTACCCGCGATGCGCCTGATCAAGGCATCCAGGCTTCCGGCGGAACCCTCATTGGACTGACCGCGGTCGGCAGTCTGGCCCCGCAGGAATGCGACACGGGCGCCATTCGGCGGGTCTTCCGGCACGCGCCGGTCAGGTGGCGCATACGCGTCCGGGCCTGAAGCAAGCGGATTCGTAGTAGCCCACTCGGGTCGGATCACCGCCATTTTTCCCTCCTGACGTGCCGGTCTTCCCGCATAACTTGCCGACCGCAATTGCAGCGCGCAAATCCTTTTCAACCGGAATCAGCCCTTTGAAATCAATGTGCCAGCACAATTTTGTGCCGTGTTGCCCGCCGGTCATAGGCTCCATAATAAGCAGGTATTATCGTGATGGTTGAGCGGGTATCGAGCGGGCTGGGTCCTTCCCGCTTGTAGCGGTCCCGGCTGAACAGGCGCTCACGACACTGTGGCCGGGGCCGCTTTCCTCGCTATCAATCGAAAGACCTACCTCGTCCATAGAAATCCACAGACCTATACCTCGTCTATACATGCGTATAGGTGCCGGGTCGTTACCGGACGGCTACGGTCAAATCGCCCCAAAGGACAAGTACCCCGCTTGTCCCCTCACGTGGTGCACCGGCGGGCGCCAATCGCGACGTCGGTGCTCTACGTTGAGCATCAGCGAAGACAAGCGCCCCGACGAACTGCTCGCATCGCTTGGCGAAAATCCGACAATCAGAATTGGCAACCGGGCCTGCTTTCAACCCGTAAAAAAACGCGGGCGACAGGGGTATCCGTGTCACCCGCGGGGGAGGAAGTATTGGCGTTGTTGGGTATAGCTGCCTCCGCGGCGGCAAGCTTGGAGACAACTTCTATTTTTCCTTGAGGCAGGCCTGATTTTTTGTGAAGGCCCCAATTAATCAGGCGCGCGCAATGAAAGCCCGAGCCGCGCGCGCCGACGCAGCCAGGTGGTGGCGCGATATTTCGGATCGTGCGTGATCGCGTGCATTTCATCGAGCACGGAGAGCACGCGAGCTCCACCCAGACTGTCGCCAAGAGACAGGGGTCCTTTCGGATAGTTCAGGCCGAGCTCAACCGCGGTGTCGATGTCGGCAGGCGCCGCAATGCGCAATTCGGCAATCCGCGTGCCGATGTTGACGATCATGGCAAGGATGCGCTGCACGACAAACCCGGGACTATCATTGATCGCGGTCACGGGCGTATTGCCGGCTGAGAGAGCCGCAACGGCTGCACCCAGCGTTTCCGCACTTGTCAGCGGAGTTTTCATCACCGTGCGGCGGCCTTCGAAGCGGCCGAGCATGTCGACGGCAACCGTACGCGCCGGATCAAGTTTCAGACGGACGGCGGCGCCCGAGGCATCCTCGCCCAACGGCGTGACGAAACAGGGTCCACTCGCGGCCGGCTGGCCGCCGAGCTGGATCTTTACCCCCGCGGTCTTCAGCCATTCCGCGAGCTCGCGGCCACCATCCTCGTCGGCCACCCAGGCCGACGTCGGCACAGGCTGTGACGGCACCGAAATGGTCGGCGGCGTTGCCGCCGCCGGACCGGCATAATCGTAGAAACCCCGCCCGGTCTTGCGGCCCAACAAGCCTCCGGCCGCTCGGACGGCCAGTTGAGCCGAGGGTTGGTACATCGGCTCGCCAAAATATTGGTCGAAGATGCTCACCATAACGGCGTGGGCGACGTCGCCGCCGACAAGATCAAGCAATTCAAATGGGCCCATCCGGAAACCGGCAGCCTCCTTCATCAGGAGATCGACCTCCCGCGGGCTCGCGATCCCTTGCGATACGATCCGCAGGGCTTCGGGCCCGTAGGCACGGCCCGCGTGATTGACAACAAAGCCGGGCGTGTCGGCGGCAACGACCGGATGCTTGTTGATGCGCTTCACGAAGCTGGTGAGCACTTCGACCAGTGCAGGATCGCTTCGCAAGCCGGTGATCACCTCAACAAGACGCATCAGAGGCGGCGGATTGAAAAAATGCAACCCGCCGACGCGCTCCGGTCTTTCGCAAGCGGCGGCTACTTCCGTCACGGAAAGTGACGATGTGTTGGTGGCAAGCACAGCGCCAGGCGATAGACGGCTTTCAAGCGCGCGGAACAGCTCGCGCTTTGCATCGAGGTCCTCAACGATGGCTTCGATGACAATGTCTGCATTCTTTGCCTGGTCCAAAGAATGGACCGGTTTCATGTGATCGAGCACGTTGTGCTTTGCGTCGGATGACATTCGCCCTTTCGACACCAGGCCTGCGAGAGCCTTGTCGACCGTCGCAATCGCCTCCTCCACGGCTCCATTTCGCGAATCAAACAGCAAGGTGGTCAGGCCGGCTTGCGCGCAAACCTGCGCGATCCCGCGCCCCATGGTGCCTGCTCCACACACCGCAACAACGACGTCTGACTTGTAAAGATCGACTGCCACGCGTCACTGTCCTTCGAACTTCGGCTTTCGCTTTTCCAGGAAGGCGCGCATGCCTTCTTTCTGATCACGCGTGGCAAATTGCAGTTGAAAGGCTTTGCGCTCCAGCATCAGAGCAGTATCCAGGGATGCATTGAGGCCGGCGTTCACAATTTCCTTTATCTGCATGATCGAGATCGGCGGCATGGCGGCAATCTCGCGCGCAACCTCGAGTGCGCGTTGCAAAGCCTGCCCCGTCGGCGCGACCTCGCTGACTACGCCCATGCCGAGCGCCTCGGCGGCTCCGAACATTCTTCCCGTCATGATCAAAAGCATCGCGCGATGACGGCCGACCAGACGGGCAAGTTTTTGCGTGCCTCCTGCACCGGGAAGAATGCCCACCTTGACTTCAGGCAGACCCAGTTTTGCGCCCTCGCCCGCAATAATGATGTCGGCACATAACGCGAGCTCAAGCCCGCCGCCAAGTGCATAGCCCTCAACCGCCGCGATCAACGGTTTGGGACAGTCCATGATCGCACGCCAATATTTCTGTACATTGCGCGACATCACCTCGACCGGATCGGCTTCCGCCATCTCGCCAATATCGGCACCCGCGGCAAAAACAACATCCGATCCGGCTACGATAAGGCAGCGGACGGCTTTCTCCGCGCCGTATTGCGTGACTTTCTCGGCAAGCCCCGCGCGCACCTCTAGATTGAGCGCGTTGCGCACTTGCGGACGATTGAGCCGCAAAACGACGATATCGTCTGACGGGCGCTCAACGATGAGGGATTCCGACATGGGCATGGACATCGATCCAGAATGCTTACTTTGTCACGGAATACCGCTGCCTTGCGGGCTATTTGGAATTTAGCACAGCGAGTGCATCGATGACGCCGGCACCGACTTCATTGCGCTTGCCGGGAATGCGGTGGGCAGACCGGGTCAGATTGCCGCGCACCTGGGCAGGAGAAAGTTTCGGCTTAACAGCCAACAGCAGCGCCGCCACGCCGCTGGCATGGGCGGCAGCAATCGAGGTGCCGGAAGTGACCTGGTACGCGCCGTTCGGCGCCGCCGCCATGATCTCCACCCCTGGGGCCGCCACCGAAACCTGCGGTCCCCGATTGGCCTGCGGCATCAACCTGTCTTCCGCGTCGGTCGCGGTCACGCCTATGACCGCCGCATAGGCGGCAGGATACAGCGGTGGCGAATTGGGGCCGGCATTGCCCACCGCAGCAACCAGTACGATGCCCCGCGCATTGGCCGCGCGCAGCATCTCCTGCAGCATCGGGTCCGAAGGTCCAGCAAAGCTCATGTTGACGATGCGGGCGTTCCTGCTCGCTGCCCAATCAAGACTCTTGAGGATATTGAAGGTCGTGCTTTGCGCGCTTTCTCCGCTGCCCGAAAAAGCGCGAACCGCAAGGACCCTGACCTTCGGCGCAACGCCGACCAGTTTGCTGTTTGCAGCGATTGCCCCGGCAATTGCCGTGCCATGCGAGTGGACCGGTCCCGGCGTCCCGATTGCATCGAATTCGTCCACAATGACGCCGGCAAGATCCGGATGACCGCGATCGATCCTGGAGTCGATAACCGCAACCAACACGTCGTCGCCTTTGTTGATGCGGTGCGCTTCAAGCAGGTGCAACTTGCGCACCACGTACTGTGCAGCGGCGCCGTCCGGCACCGCGTCCGGTTTGATCGCAGGCTCGGTCTGCGCTCCAACATAGAGCTTGTTGGCCTGGCCGGCTGTGACGGCCGGGAAATTCCGCCGTATCAAGCGCAAAGTATCGGCAACCGAGCGGCCGCCATCGATGCGCCAGCGGCTGATGCTCCGCCCGGTCAAGCTGAAGCTTTGCGTTTCCAGTTGGGTCAGTTGCAACGAACGCGCGAGCGCATCGCGAATGCCAGGCGTCGCGCTGCTGGAAAATTCAAGCAACAGCTCATTGTTAACGAAACGCGTTTCTCCCGAGGGTGGGATATCGAAATTGCGTCCACGCGCAGCATTCGTCTTCTTTGGCTTGCGCGGCGGTGTCGGCTGCTGGGTACTTGTGGCTGTCACGGCAGGCGGAAACATCGCATCGGCCAAAAGCCAGCCTACCGGGCCCAATATGCAGCCCAAGGTGGTGTGGTGGGCCTCAGCGAGCGTCAGTTCTCGGCCGAGGATCACAGTTGCGATCATCGGAGAGACCGCCGCACACCCGATCGAGCCGATGACGAGCCAGCCGAGCGGCGTGATGTTATGAGTTACGACAACGGGCGGGACGCGAACGTTGGGTGGTGCGATCTGCTGGGCCGGCGCAGACGTGAGAGCGCCAGCCACAATCGCGATTGCAATCAAAGTGGCTTTCGCAAGCCCCCGCATTGCCCCAGCCTCCCCAGAATGGGCCCTGGCATTGTACACGGACATAGGTCGCGCACCACGCCCGCACGGTTCAAATGACTGGAAGTTGCTGAAAATCTAATGCGGCCGCGTCACCACCGCATCGATTAGCTTGCGGCATTCTGCCAGCTCATGCAGCGCCGCGTGCAACTTGCGGAGGTCCTCGCGACCGAGGCCACCGGCCGCCGCCGTGGCCGGCGCTCGACGCGGCGCGGCCGCAACGGATTCCGGTGCCGCATTAGGTGGATCGGACGCGGATACACTGTGGATAGCGCGATCGGTCGAGTCGACGCGGGGCACCGGCGCGCTCGCGAGAGGCGGTTCGACACGGCTTTCATCGTCTCGATCCCCGAGGTCCCGACCAATCAGTGAGGACAGGCGGCCACGCAAGCCACGTTCTTCGTCCGCTGGAACATCGTCCGCCATCACAGCCTCCTCTACAAACTCTTCCTCTTCGACTCGTCCATGTGGCGGCTGTGGCGCGCCTTCCTGCCAAACAACCTGAACGAACTTCGGACCTTGCTCGCGCAAGATGCGTTGCACGCCGCGAATGGTGTAACCTTCGCCATACAGAAGATGGCGAATGCCACGCAGCAATTCGATATCCTCGGGACGATAATAGCGGCGGCCGCCGCCGCGCTTCATCGGTTTGATCTCGTGAAAGCGGCTCTCCCAGAAGCGCAGAACGTGCTGCGGTAGGTCGAGTTCGTCCGCCACTTCACTAATGGTGCGAAATGCGTCCGGCGCCTTGTTGTCCAAAGCGGGCCACTCCTGTCGAGTTGATCCAAACGCGGTTACGCTGACGAAATCGGCTTACGCTTGTTGCTCACCGCTGCCGTTATTAATGCGTTGCTTGAGGATCGCCGACGGCTTGAACACCATGACGCGCCGCGGTGAGATTGGTACTTCCTTACCGGTCTTCGGGTTACGGCCGATTCGCTGACCCTTCTTGCGTACTACAAATGACCCGAACGACGAAAGTTTGACGGTTTCTCCGCGCTCAAGGCAGTCGGTGATCTCCTTGAGCACCAATTCTACCAGCGCTGCCGATTCCGTCCGTGACAGACCGACTTTTTGATACACCGCCTCGCACAAGTCGGCTCGCGTAACAGTTTTTCCGGTCATCGCCTGCCCTGCCCCCGGCGAAGGTATCCCGCTGAATTATCGACGATATTAGCAAGCCCAAAAGGGGTCAACGGGGCCACTCCAGATTGTGAAAAGATACCCCCCATCCATTGCGCGCGCGCAACACGCCGTCCGGAACCAGTTACCACCGCAGAAGGGCGGACCCCCAGGTAAAACCGCCGCCCATAGCCTCCAGAAGGATGAGATTTCCCCGCTTAATCCGCCGATCGGCCACGGCGTCTGCCAACGCTAGCGGGATTGAGGCCGCAGACGTATTGCCGTGGCGGTCCACGGTCACCACAACTTTTTCGGGAGCAATGCCGAGCTTGTGGGCGGACCCGTCGATGATGCGCTTGTTGGCCTGGTGCGGCACGAACCAGTCGATATCGGCAGCGGAATAGCCGGTTGCCTTGAAGGCATCCTCGATCACGTCGGTGATCATGGCTACCGCGTGCTTGAAGACCTCGCGTCCCTCCATTCGGAGACGGCCCACGGTTTGAGTGGAGGACGGACCACCGTCGACGTAGAGCTTTGCCTTATGCCGGCCATCCGAACGGAGGTGAGTGGTCAGGATCCCACGATCCTCCCGAGTGCCTGTCAGCGGCTGTGCCTCAAGGACCAGGGCGCCAGCGCCGTCCCCGAAAAGGACGCAGGTCGTGCGGTCATTCCAGTCGAGGATGCGGGAAAACGTCTCGGCTCCGATCACTAGCGCACGCTTGTACGCGCCACCCCGCAGCAGCGCATCCGTCACCTGCAGCGCGTAGACAAACCCGGAACATACCGCCTGCAAATCGAAGGCAGCGCCATGCGTAATGCCGAGCCCGCACTGCACCGAGACGGCCGTCGCAGGAAAAGTCTGATCGGGCGTCGAGGTCCCCAACACGATCAGGTCGATCGAACTTGCCTCGACATGCGCGTTGGCGAGCGCCGCCCGGGCCGCGTTCAGCGCAAGATCGGAAGTAAGCTCGCCTGGGGCAGCAATATGCCGCTCGCGAATGCCGGTTCGCTGCACGATCCACTCATCGGTGGTTTCGACCGAGCGAGCCAGCTCATCGTTGCTCACAATGCGCGACGGCAAATAGCTGCCACAGCCGAGCACGACCGAACGCAGCACTGTCACGAGCCTGCTCCAGTAGTCGCCAGAAGAGCGGTGTTACCCGCTTTCAAGTCGCGCGCCATCGACTGGCCAATTTTGGCGAGCAATTCATAACGCACCATGTCGTAACCCATGTCGATCGCCGCTGCGGTACCTTCCGCGTCGGCGCCGCCATGGCTTTTGATTACAACGCCATTAAGCCCGAGAAAAACACCGCCATTGGCCTTGCGCGGATCCATCTTCTCTCTCAGCGTGCTGAACGCCTGTCGCGCCAGCAAATAGCCAAGTCGCGCGGTCAACGTCCGTTTCATGGCCGAGCGCAAGTAAGAAGCAAGCTGATGCGCGGTGCCCTCCGCCGTCTTGAGCGCGATGTTGCCCGCGAACCCCTCTGTCACGACGACGTCGACCGAACCTTTGCCGATATCATCGCCCTCGACAAAGCCATGGTAGTCGAAATGCGGGAATTGCCCCTCGCGCAGGATGCGCCCGGCCTCCCGCACCTGCTCTAGCCCTTTGACTTCTTCAACGCCAATGTTGAGTAGCCCCACAGTCGGCCGTTCGATATCGAACAGCACGCGGGCCATGGCACTGCCCATGGCTGCGAGATTAACGAGATGCGCCTCGTCGGCGCCGATTGAAGCGCCGACGTCGAGCACCACGGATTCTCCTTTCAGCGTGGGCCACAACGCGGCAATTGCCGGACGCTCGATCCCTTCCATCATCTTGAGATTGAAGCGCGCCATCGCCATCAGCGCGCCGGTATTTCCAGCCGAGACTGCGACATCGGCCTCATGCTTCTTCACCGCGTCGATGGCCAACCACATTGACGACTTCCAGCGCCCGTAACGCAGCGCCTGACTCGGTTTGTCGTCCATGCGTATCGATACGTCTGTGTGGACGAGTTTCGATTTGGCTTTAAGACGCGGCAGGGCGTCGAGCACCGGCTGCACGACCGCGCTGTTGCCGAACAGCAAATACTCGATATCCGGATGGCGGCTGAGCGACAGATCAGCGCCCGGCAAAATCACCGTCGCGCCATGGTCGCCCCCCATGGCATCGAGCGCAATGCGAACCTTATCCGGCATGCATCGCTCTTGGCCGCGGTTGCGCTGGCATCGCGGTCATCCGAAATGGACGCACGGGCGCGACCATAACCGCTCGGCCGCGACAAACAAGCTGGTTTTCCGCTACCTGCATCGCCCGATGCCCGCTTTCCGGCTAACCGCCGCTCAAGCGCTTTTTCAGCGCTTCCAGGGCCGCGAACGGTTTTGCGCTGCCATCCTCTGACTTCTGGGGCGAGAATTCGGCTCCCGCTTTGCGCGGATAGGGATCGATGCCGAGAAGCAGAAATTCCGTGGCGATCGCCCCCAAATCCACTTTGCCCCCGGACAGTGGTTCTGGCGGCTCTTCTTTACTTGCTTCAGTCGTCTCGCTCTTGGGCTCCGCCACCAGAGACGGCGCGAATTTCAAATCCACGAATTCTTGCACTTCGCTCTCAATAGGCTCGAGTGTGACGACACAGGTCTGCCCGACCTGCGCATTGACCTGACCGCTGACGCGCACGCTCGCCCCTTGGCGCACCAGATCGAACACTCCCGACAGCCGCCTCAGCTCACGCAATCCCGCAAGCCCAGTAAGCTCGGCGCGGATGGCGTCGGATGCGTCAATCTCGACATGCAGGCCAGTGTCCGGGATATCGTCCACCGCCACCGGCACGCTCCACGAGGTTTGATTTTTCTGCATAGGCTTCAGTCTTCTGCCGAGCAACTTTAGCTTTCAACAGGAACATTAACGTCCTGGGTCCGGCATTCGTAGCTTACCCGCCAAAAGGTCGGCCGGTTGCTGGGCCCCAAGACCCCGTACAGCTTCCCGAATATAGGCTGCAAGGCGCACGGGCGCAGCCGGTTCAGGGGCCGCGCCGCCGTAGACATTCTTGGCCAAGGCCGCGACTAATGCCTCGTCCCCGTCCGATGCCAGCGCGCTGCGATAGGCCTGTGCCCGCCCATAGAAAGCTTCGCCAATGCGCTGCATTTCCTTTGGCACCGAGAGGTCGCCGACACCGATTTCGCGCAAATTATCGTCCATGTCCTCGCAAAATCGGTCGAATAGAGCCTGACCCATGGGCCGCAATTCGGAACCTTCCCCCAAACGGTCTAGGGCAATCGCGAGATGCAAAACGAGGAGGTCAAAGCGCCCATTTACCGTGTCGGGAACGCCGTATTCGCGATAAAAACAGGGCAATCGCGCCTGTGCCACGATCGTGCCATACAGGGTCGAAATGGTGTCCTGCCGCGAGCTGCGGCGAAACAGGGGAAAGATCATCGGGTTCTGTTCGGGGTGACAGCGGCTTGCCGCGTACGTCAACGTCCCTTTTGATGCAAGTCTGAAATGAAGCTGCCGGGTTTGGGTTCAAAAACAATTCCTCGAGGCTACCGCCTTGCGCTGGCGCTGGCGGGAGCACTTCTTCTTGCGGCGTGCGGGATCACCCAGGAAACGTTGCAGCGCGGCTACGTGCTGCCAGAGGGTGCGCTGGAGCAGGTCCCCGTCGGCGCGACCCAGGAGCAGGTGCTGATCGTGCTCGGCACGCCTTCGACCGTCGCCACGGTCAACGGTGATGCCTTCTTTTACATCTCGCAAAAGGCCCAGCGTTCCGCGGCTTTCATGCCGTATGAAGTGTCCGATCAGCGCGTCATCGCGGTTTACTTCGACAAGGAACGGCGCGTCACGCGTCTCGCCAATTACGGGCTGAAGGATGGAAAGATCTTCGACTTCGTGTCCCAAACCACGCCCACAGGCGGCCAGGAGTTGAGCTACCTACGCAACATATTCAAGAACATCGGCTTCCACCTGTAATGCGCCGCGCATGAAAAAAAGCTCGCGGCTCGCGCAGGCCCTTTACATTTTCATTCGTTCGATCAGCGCGCCAGCACTGCAAGCAGCAACAATGCCACGATGTTGGTGATCTTGATCATCGGGTTCACGGCAGGCCCCGCCGTGTCCTTGTAGGGATCGCCAACGGTGTCGCCAGTCACGGCGGCCTTGTGAGCATCCGAGCCCTTGCCGCCATAGTGGCCGTCCTCGATGTATTTTTTGGCGTTATCCCATGCGCCGCCGCCCGACGTCATCGAGATGGCGACGAAGAGCCCTGTGACGATGACACCCAGCAACATGGCGCCGACTGCGGAGAACGCCGCGGATTTGCCGGCAGGACCGCCCCCGGCGATGAAGTAAATCGCGAAGTAGCAGACGATTGGCGACAAGACCGGCAGCAACGACGGCACGATCATTTCCTTGATCGCCGCCTTCGTGAGCATGTCGACGGCACGCCCGTAGTCCGGCTTGTCCTTGCCTTTCATGATGCCCGGCTTGTCGCGAAACTGCCGGCGCACCTCCTCGACGATTGCACCGGCGGCGCGACCAACGGCGGTCATCCCGAGCGCCCCAAACAGGTATGGCAACAACCCGCCGAACAGGAGGCCGACCACCACGTACGGACTGTTGAGCGAGAAATCGAGCTGAACGCCCTGGAAGTACTGATGCTGGGAGGCCGTGCTGATGAAGTAGCGCAGGTCCTGGTTGTATGCCGCGAACAGCACCAGCGCGCCGAGGCCGGCCGAGCCGATGGCATAGCCCTTGGTAATCGCCTTGGTGGTGTTGCCGACTGCGTCGAGCGCGTCAGTGGATTTGCGCACGGCTTTCGGCAGGCCCGCCATCTCGGCAATGCCGCCTGCATTGTCGGTGACCGGCCCAAACGCATCGAGCGCGACAACCATGCCGGCAAGGGCCAGCATCGAGGTGACCGAAATGGCAATGCCGAACAATCCCGCTTGGGCATAGGCGACAAGAATGCCGGCAATGATGACCAGAGCCGGCAGAGCGGTTGCTTCCAGCGACACCGCCAGGCCTTGAATGATGTTGGTGCCATGGCCGGTGACGGACGCCGAAGCGATCGACCTTACGGGACGGAAGTTGGTGCCGGTGTAGTATTCGGTGATCCAGATGATCAGACCGGTGACCACCAGGCCTACGACCGCGCAGATATACAGTGCCTTGCCTGTGAAGGACGCGCCGGCGATCGGGCCCATGCCGATCAGGTAGTCGGTGACGAACCAGATGGCGATGAGCGAGAGCACCGCGGAAGCGATAAAGCCCTTGTAGAGGGCTCCCATGATCGATTCTTTCTTGCCCAGGCGCACGAAGAACGTGCCGATGATCGAGGTGATGATGCAGGCCCCGCCGATGGCCAGCGGATATATCATCATCGGCATCAACGTCGGCGTATTGGCGAAGAAAATTGAAGCGAGAACCATGGTGGCAACAATGGTGACCGCGTAGGTCTCGAACAGGTCGGCGGCCATGCCGGCACAATCGCCGACGTTGTCACCGACATTATCTGCGATCGTCGCAGGATTGCGCGGATCGTCTTCCGGAATGCCGGCTTCGACCTTGCCGACCAGATCCCCGCCGACGTCCGCGCCTTTCGTGAAGATGCCACCGCCGAGGCGGGCGAAGATCGAAATCAACGATGCGCCAAAGCCCAGAGCGACCATCGCATCGATCACGGTGCGATCATTCGGCGCCTTGTGCAGCGTGCCTGTGAGAAAGCCGAAATAGAGCGTGACGCCAAGCAGCGCGAGACCCGCGACCAGCATGCCGGTTATGGCGCCGGCCTTGAATGCGAGCCCAAGCCCGCCGGCGAGCGACGTCGTGGCGGCCTGCGCCACGCGCACGTTGGCGCGCACCGAAACGTTCATGCCGATGAAGCCCGTGGCACCCGACAAAATGGCGCCGACGGCAAAGCCAATCGCCACCAGCCAGCCGAGGGTGAACCCGATGATCAAGAAAACCACGATGCCGACGACGCCGATCGTGGCGTATTGCCGCCTCAGATAGGCCTGCGCGCCCTCGCGCACGGCCTCGGAGATTTCCTGCATCTTTTTGCTGCCGGGATCGGCGCTCATCACCGATTGGGTCGCCCAGATCCCGTATACGATCGCAAGCACCCCACAGCCGACGATCATCCACAACGTATTCATGTTGGCCATTGTCCTCGATTTGAATGGTGCTGGCGGGACGAACGCTCCCGCCGGCGCCAGGAGCGTCGAGGATGGCCGCTTGTAAGGGCGCTTCACCCCGACCGGTAAGCGCGCGGATATAGCCAAAAAGTTGTGGACTGCGCAACGCGTAAATAGTGCGACGGAACAAGGTATTGCGTTGGCAGCGGCTTTTTTCTGTTATTGACCGGACCGTGAGCGTGAATATTTGGCGCGCGTTTTCGTTTATTTGCGCCCTGCGTTCAATCCTGAAAAGGCAAGCTGCCATCGCCCGCCTACAGCGGAGATTCTGCTCGGTCACTCGGGACGGGCGAGTATTCTCCTATAGGAATAAAGTCGAAACGGTCCCCAGTTAAGCTATTTCAGCGCGAACCTAAGTTTTGCGACAAATGTCGCGCTGCACCAACCCAATAGTCAATGCCATTGCCCCCACTGGCGACGATTTCTCCTGGATAGAGGAAATAGGTCGCGCCGAGATCGAAATCGATATTTCCGATCGTTTGGCGAATGCCGCCGCTCATCGTGATTTCAGCGGACGGCTGGGTCGGCAACTTGACACTGGCGACCGCAACGCCAGCGTAGAGTTGCGCGAACGTGGCCTCGATAGCGGCGCCGACTGCCGGCTTGTGATCCGAGAGCGTAGTCCCGCGATAGATATAGTCGGTTGCGAACCCGCCGCGGAAGTCGAATTCAAGCTGGTTCGGCGCGCGATCAGATGTCGGTGGCTCGCCGCCGGGGACAGACCAGCCGCGTCCGCCCAAATTGATCGTACCTCCGGCTTCCCCCGGTTGGGGCGAGACCTGGGCACACGCAAAGTCGCCCCCGAAACAAGCAAGCCACAACACGGCGACCGAGGTCACCGCGCTTGCGCGAACCCGACGTAGTCCGGCCGATCGCAAATGCTGCTCCGGCTCAATCCCGGAACTCCACTTGCGGATTGCACAATGAGCGTCCGGTCAAGCCGGATGCTTGAGTTTCTTCAGGCGAAACGCAAGCGCGATGTAAATGCACCCGGCGAGTATCGCGTACCAGCCGATAATCCAGACCACCGCCAGTGCACCGGCGCCAGGTTGAACCAACAAGAGAACACCAAAGGCAACCGAAAGAAGGCCGCTGAGGATCAGCAGCCATTCGCCCTCGATTTCCTTGCGCAACTGGATCGCGCCCCAGATTTGCATCACGCCAATGATGATCGCCCAGACGGCGATGAACACCAGCAGCACCAGGGCTGTGAGGCCGGGCCAGGCAAATGCCAACAGGCCGGCGAGGATTCCGGCAATGCCGACGATCGCGAGCCATACGCGTGAACCCATCTGGCCACTGGGGCCAGAGATCGCCCCCCAGAGCGCGAAAATGCCGTCGGCCACCGCGAAAGCTCCCCAAAGCAACGTCAATGTGAGCAAGGTGATGACCGGCCAGATGAAAGCGAGTATGCCGAAGACAATGGCAGCAATTCCACGCAGCAGCAGGAGCCACCACTTGTCTGCCATCGCGCGCAATAGCGCGACGCTTGTGAATGGCGAAGTTGGCGTGGGTTGAATATGTGTGGTGGACATACCGGTTCTCCCTCAGTTCCGATTTGAACGGCAAGACGTCATCGTTTTGAGAGTTCGCTTGTTCGATTGGCACCAAATGACAGTGCTCGAAATCGTATCCAGCCAAAGTGAGAGTACTCCTGAGGAGCAGGCGGAGAAAGTTTATCAACGAAAGTTGAAGCGTCGGAATCCGGTATGCCAACACCGTTCTCAACGGCGGCCGGCCTTGTCCAAGCCCGCAAGCAAAGCGATGTCCCTGATCTACACCGTCGCTGGGCGTGGCCGTAGCGCGAGCCATAACAGCATCGCACCGGTCACGAAGATGGTGGGGAAAATCACCTCGTTGATCGCGGTCCAGCCGAATTTCTCGAGCAACTGGCCGGACGAGAATGAGCTCAGCGCCATGCTGCCGAAAATTAGGAAGTCGTTAAACGCCTGAACCTTGTTGCGCTCGTATGGCCGATGGCACTGCGTCACCATGGTGGTTGCGCCGATGAAGGACAGGTTCCATCCGAGCCCGAGCAGCACCAGCGCAATCCAGAAATGCGCCACGGTGATGCCGGAGATCCCGACCACGGCGGTCGCGGCAATCAATGCCAGGCCGATGCCCGTGATGCGCTCGACGCCAAAGCGCGCGATCAAGGCGCCGGTGACGAAGCTTGGCGCATACATCGCGAGCACGTGCCACTGGATGCCGAGTGCTGCATCGGTGACCGAATGACCGCAGCCGACCATCGCCAGCGGCGCCGAGGTCATCACCATGTTCATCATGCCGTAGCTTGCGATCCCGCAGGCGACAGCAACAATGAAGCGCGCGCTGCGCACGATCTCGCCGAGCGGCCGCGCCCCGTTGTGAGGTGCCGGCCCGAGCGGCGGCACCTTGACGAATTGCAGCACGATCGCCGCCGCCAACGCACACACCGACTGCCCTAGATAGCTTGCTGCGAACAGATGCGGCGACAGCAGATCCTTTGTGAAGATGACAAGCTGCGGTCCCAGCACGGCCGCAAAGACGCCGCCGGCCAAAACCCAGGAAACGACTTTCGGCCTGTACGCATCGCTCGCCGTATCCGCAGCCGCAAAGCGGTAGGACTGGTGCGCGGCCGCGTAGAGCCCTCCACAAAACGTACCGACGAGAAGCAGCCAGAAACTGCCGTTCATCACAGCCGTATAGGAAATAAGCCCCGAGAGAACCCCGAAGACCGAACCGCACTGCAGGGCAAAGCGGCGCCCGAAATGACGCGCCAGCACGCCCAATGGCAGCGTGCCGAGCCACATGCCGAACACCATCGCGGTGACCGGCAGCGTTGCAAGTCCCTTGTCCGGCGCGAGCACGGCCCCAATGATGCTGGCCGTGGAAACGATGACCGTGTTGTTGCCGCCGGCAAGCGCCTGCGCAACCGCCAGCACGATGGCATTGCGGCGCGCCAGCTTATCGTCGTGCAGGAGATGCTGGATTGGTTCGGCAACAGCCGACATTCGAGGACTCCCGGACAGGCGCGCGCGTTCTAGCGGCAATCGCGTTGAATCGCCACTGCCGCTGATGCAGGGCAGCATTGATCAGGACAAATCCTGACCGTTCATTCCCGCCCAAGCGGGAATCCAGTGCCGACAGGCGCCAAGAGATTATCGCTCTTTACGCGGGGCGCGCAGCGCTCGACTGTTGTCTGCAAAATCTATCGCCCCGGGATGGCGTATGGTCGCCGCCCTCGCCTCCTCGATCGAAAACGCGCCGATCTGGCCAAGGGAGGCGCGCAGCTCGTCGATATACAGGTCGATCAGATAACCGGGCCCGTCATCGCCGAGCGCGCCGACCGCCCACAGGAACGATTTGCCGGCGAACGCCGCATCGGCGCCAAGCGCCAACGCGCGCATGACGTCTTGGCCGCTGCGTATGCCGCTATCGAGCAAAATTGTTGCTTTCTTTCCGACCGCCGCAGCGATCGCGGGCAAAACATCGATCGACGGCACCAGCGCCTCGATCTGTCGGCCGCCGTGGTTGGAAACCCATATTCCGTCGATGCCGAGCGCCAATGCCTTTTCGGCGTCGTCCGGATGCAGAATGCCCTTGAGGGCCATGGGACCTTTCCACGCGTCGCGATAACGCTTCACTTCCTCCCACGAGAAAGCGCCGCCCATGCGCGCGCGCGCGAAAGCAATGATTTCGTTTGTACTGGCTCCTGCCGGCGCGTACTCGCTGATCGTGGCGAAACGCGGATAGCCGTGACGCAACAAAGCGAACAGCCATCTCGGCCGCACCATCATCTCGTAGATCATGCGCGCATTGGGACGGAATTCGTGCGCGAGGCCGGCATAGGTTTCGCGCGAGCGAGTCGTGCGCACCGGAACGTCGAGCGTGAGCACAAGCACCTTGGCATCGACCGCTTTGGCACGCCGCACGAGATCGAAACCGATCTTGTGATCGTCGTGCCAGAACCGGTAGAGCTGCAGCCAGATCACGTCCGGAGCAGCTTCTGCAGCCTGCTCAATAGTCGCGCCACCGGCGACGCTGAGCGTATAAGGAACGCGCGCCCGCTGTGCCGCCTTTGCCATCAGCAGATCTGCACCAGGCCATACCAGCGATGGTCCGCCCATCGGCGCAACGCCAATGGGTGCCGCATAGCTACGGCCGAACAGCTTGACGTCGACAGGCGGGAGACTCGGCATGACGCCGTAGCGCGGCACAATTTCGACGCCATCGAATGCCGCCCAATTATGCGCGATGCCGACATCGTTGCCGGCGCCGGTGTCGGCATATTCGAAGGCGAAAAGCGGAACCTTGCGGGGCGCTTTTCGGCGCAGCCAGGCTGTTGTTGGAAAGTGCTTGTGGTGTTTGGCAAAGCCGGGAGGCTGCTCGACAGGCTTCACCGCCGCCTGCTTGGCTGTCGTGTCATGCATCGCAAATTCCTGTTCCTTCAATTTGCATTATACAGGTCCCGTGCATGTTCGTCCCATCGGGCGGAATTGATCCGGGACGCACATTCTAGAAATGGCTGAACGAGGCACGCTTGAACGTCAGCGCTTCGCCATTCGACGCGAGAAAGCGCGCGCCCTCGCCGGTCTTTATCTGTCCGATTTCTGTGACCGCAACGCCCGCGGTGTTCGCCGCAGCCTGAAAGCTCGCGGATTTGTCTGCCGGCACAGTGCAGACAATCTCGTAGTCATCGCCGCCTGTCAGTGCCGACTCCAGAGCGGTTGAATCCGCAGAAATAACGGCTTTCGTCGCTGCCGAAAGCGGTATCCGCCCGACATTTATTTCGGCCGCCACGTCGGATGCACGGCAAAGTTTCGCAAAATCGCCGACAAGGCCATCGGACACATCCATGGCCGCGGAGGCGTGGTTGCGCACCGCTTCCGCAAGAGCATTGCGCGGCTGTGGCAGGCAGTAGCGGGAGAGAAGATGCTGTCTTTGCGGCTCGCTCAGTTTCCAGTTCTTTCCTTTGCGCACCTGCACGCCAAGCGCTGCATCGCCGATGGTGCCGCTCACATAGACACGGTCGCCAGACTTGGCGCCGGCCCGCCGCACCATCGTGCGTTCGGGGACGCTGCCGATCATCGCGATCGAAATCGTGACCGGTCCGGGCGTGCGATCGGTATCTCCGCCAAACAGCGGGCAACCGAACAACACCGCATCGGCACGAAGCCCTTCGGCAAATTCCTCCAGCCAGTCGTCCGCAGTTTCGGTGGGGAGCGCGAGAGACAGCAGGAAGCCGAGCGGCCGCGCGCCTTTTGCAGCAAGGTCGGACAGGTTTACGCGCAGCGCCTTGCGCGCCACGTCATGCGCGGCATCGTCCGGAAAAAAATGCACGCCGCCGACAATGGCATCGGTTTTAAGCACCAGGTCGCATCCGGGCGGCGGGCTGAGAAAAGCGGCGTCATCTGAGAGACCGAGCGCGCCGGGGTGCGTGGCGAGCGGCTTGAAGAAACGCGCGATCAGGCGCTCCTCGGCCGACCTCTTGTCGCCCGCCGCCATCATTTCACCCGGCGGCGCGGTCGAATTCGCCGCTGCGCAAACGTCGCGCCAGCTGGTCGAGCACAGCGTTGACCATTCCCGTCTCGTCGCGCTCGACGAAAGCGGCGGCAACGTCGGCATATTCGGCTACGACGACGCGCGCAGGGACGTCGAGGCGGTGGATCAGCTCGTAGGCACCGGCGCGCAGAGCCGCGCGCAGAACCGCTTCGATACGCTTGAGTGGCCAGCCTTTCGACAGCGCCTCATCGATCAGTGGATCGAGATCGCGCTGTTCGCGCACCACGCCCGATACAATGTCGCGAAAGAACGCCGCCTCAGCCGGAAGATATTGCGCGCCCTCGACCTCGCGGCCAATCCAGTGGCTCTCGAATTCGGCAAGGATTTCGTTGAGGCCGCTGCCGGCCAGATCCATCTGATAGAGTGCCTGAACGGCCGCAAGTCGGGCGGCACCCCGCTTGTTGGCTTTGCGGGGATCCTTGTTGTTGCGTGCGGGCCCGGCGCTCATCACCGCCACACCAGCGTTTGTTTGAGCGCAACCATGGTCAATGCGGCACGGGCGGCAACGCCGCCTTTGTCGCCCTCCTCGGCCCGAGCTCGGGCATGTGCTTGCGCCTCGTTGTCGACCGTAAGGATACCATTGCCGACCGCGAGCCGCTCCTTCACCGCAAGATCCATCAGCGCCCGCGCCGATTCGTTCGCGACGATATCGAAATGATGAGTCTCGCCCCGGATGACGCAGCCAAGCGCAACGACCCCGTCATAGGGCGCGCGGCGGCGCCGCGCGGCATCCACGGCGAACGCGATGGCGGCCGGGATTTCGAGCGTGCCTGGCACGGTTATGCGATCATAGCGCGCGCCCACATGGTCCAAGGCGCGCGTGGCGCCGCGCAGGAGCTCATCGGAAATCTGATCGTAGTAGCGCGCCTCCACAATCAGCATGTGGAGGCGGTCACGCCTTTTGGCGCTGCGGCTACTTGTGCCTTTGGCCATCGGCCCAATTCCTGTTTCAGCGCGGTGGTAGCAAGGGGTGGGCCAATGAACAAGGTGGTAGACCCCCCGCCGACCTGCTTACTTCATCTCCGCGAGCCGCGCGGCGTAGCGCGCCATCGTGTCGACTTCGAGATTGACGTCATCGCCCTTGCGCAATTCGCCAAGCGTCGTGACGCGCAATGTGTGCGGAATAATGAGCACCGAAAACGTGTCGCCTTCGACCGCGTTGACGGTGAGGGAAACGCCGTCGATTGCAACCGATCCTTTGACCGCGACGAAGCGCGCAAGCTCGGTTGGCGCGCGCAGCGCGAACCGCGCCATCTCCTTCATGTCTTCGCGGCCCGCCACCGTCGCAAGGCCGTCCACGTGACCCGCCACCAGATGCCCACCGAGCTCGTCGCCAAATTTAAGCGGGCGTTCGAGATTGACTTTGGTTCCCTGATGCCAGCGGCGGACGGTCGTGACCCGGAGCGTCTCGTCCGCGGCGTCGACCGCAAACCAGGTGCCGCCTTTTTCCTCGCCTGCATCGACGACGGTCAAACACACGCCCGAACACGCGATCGAGGCTCCCTGAACGACCTCGGCGCGCGGATAGCCGCATGCAATCGTAATACGGTGCAGATTGCCGCCTTGCTGTTTCACCGAGCGCACTTCGCCCAGATCGGTGACGATGCCGGTAAACATCAGACGGAGTTCCGTTGCGCGACCATTATGGCGCTCGCGCAAAGTACTCGACGGTGTCGGTAGCCAGTTTGTCCCGGCTCAGAAATTTCAGCCGACCGGTCAGGGTATCGAGTCGCATACCCTCCACTGGGTCGATGCCGTCGCTACCGATCGTTTTCTCTCCTCGCAACAGCACCAACTCGTCCACGAGATCCGCTTCGACGAAACTTGCCCCAACCCTTGGTCCGCCTTCGACCATCAGCCGCGTGATGCCATTTTCCGCGAGAACTTTGAGGACCTGTTGCAGATCAAGGCGGTCGCGATGGTCGTCGACACGAAAGACCTTGCAGCCCTTCTGCTGTAGAATTTCCTCGGCAATCGCCGATGGCCTGCGCGAGGTGAAGACCCAGGTTGGCGTTTCGCGCACGGTCGCAATCACGGAAGTCGCAAGCGGCACGCTCAATTGCTCGTCAAGCACAACGCGGACCGGAGAGCGCTCGAACATGCCGGGCAATCGGCAGGTCAACTGCGGGTCGTCGGCCAGCACCGTACCGATGCCCACCAGGATGGCGTCGGCAGCCGCGCGCATCTGGAATACGCGTTCGCGAGCGGCCTCCCCGGTAATCGCCGCAGGTTTGCGGCCGGCAAGACCCGCCTTCCCATCAGCGGAGATCGCGAGCTTGAGAATAACATGCGGCCGACCAAGGCTGATGCGCGCGATATGACCGGCATGCGTGCGGCGCGCTTCATCCGCACCGAGACCGACCTCGACTGCGACGCCCTTGGCGCGCAGGCGCTCGTGGCCTCGTCCGGAAACCTCCGGGTTTGGGTCTTCAAGTGCTGACACCACCCGCGCGATGCCGGCGCGAATGATTGCATCCGCGCAGGGAGGCGTATTGCCCTCGTGCGAGCAGGGCTCGAGTGTGACGTACATCGTCGCGCCCAGCGCCGCTTTCCTGGCGCGGCGCAATGCCTCCGCTTCCGCATGCGGGCGGCCGCCCGGTTGGGTCCAGCCGCGAGCGAGAATTGTGCCGTCCTTCACGATAACCGCGCCAACCGCCGGATTTGGCCAGGTCCGCCCCAGATTGCGGCGGCCAAGCGCCAGCGCGAGCTGCATGAAACGCTCGTCCGGGGAAAGTTCAGAGGTCGTTTCTTGATTCATTTGCGCGCGCTGGCGGCGGGCCGACCGTCATCATCGCCCGACAATTCGTCGAGAGCAGCACGGAAATCCTTCGCCTCGCGGAAGTTGCGATAGACCGAGGCAAAACGCACGTAGGCGACGTCATCGAGTTCGCGCAAGTGTTCCATGACGATCTCGCCGATCGCTTCCGATGAGATTTCGCTCTCGCCCTGGCTCTCCAGCTCGCGAACGGTTTTCGAGACCATTTGCTCGATACGCTCCGGCTCGACCGGGCGCTTGCGCAAGGCGATCTGCACCGAGCGCATCAGCTTGTCGCGGTCGAAGGGCACGCGGCGCCCATTGCGCTTGATCACGGTCAGCTCGCGCAATTGCACACGCTCAAACGTCGTGAAACGAAAATTGCACGTCAGACAAACGCGGCGGCGGCGGATGACTGCCGAATCCTCGGTCGGCCGCGAATCCTTCACTTGCGTATCGAGGCTTCCGCAACTCGGGCAACGCATAGCGAGCCTTTCACCATATTTCAGGGTCGCCCGTAGAGCGGGCGACGCCGGAATCCAGATACAGATGCCGCGCTTCGGTCTGGATTCCGGGCCCGGCGCTACGCGCCGTCCCGGAATGACAGCGGAAAAACGGCAACAGCATCTTTAATCCTGATAAATCGGAAACCTTTCAATCAATGTCTTCACCTTGGCGCGCACCGCAGCCTCTACGAGCGAGTCTTCCTCGACTTGTTTTTGCGACAGGACGTCGAGCACTTCGACAATCATGTCGCCGACCTGGCGGAATTCCGCGATCCCAAATCCTCTGGTCGTGCACGCGGGGGTGCCGAGCCGAATGCCCGATGTAACCGTCGGCTTTTCGGGGTCGAATGGAATCCCGTTCTTGTTGCATGTGATATGGGCGCGGCCCAGCGCCGCTTCGGCGACCTTGCCGGTCAGGCGTTTCGGTCGCAGGTCGACCAGCATCAAATGGGTGTCGGTGCCGCCGGACACGATGTCGAGCCCGTCCGACTTCAATCGCTCGGCCAGCGCCTTGGCATTTTCGACGACATTGCGCGCATAGGTGCGGAAGCTCGGCCGCAGGGCCTCGCCGAAAGCGACCGCCTTGGCAGCGATGACGTGCATTAACGGTCCGCCCTGCATGCCGGGAAATACGGCGGAGTTGAGCTTTTTCGCAATCTCCTCGTTATCGGAAAGGATCACGCCGCCTCGCGGCCCGCGCAGTGTTTTGTGGGTCGTCGTCGTGACCACATGCGCATGCGGAAATGGCGAAGGATGTACGCCCGCCGCAACCAGGCCGGCGAAATGAGCCATGTCGACCATTAGGAGTGCGCCTACGCTGTCGCAGATTTCGCGAAAACCGCGAAAATCGATGATGCGCGGATAGGCCGAACCGCCGGCGATTATCACTTTGGGCTTATGTTCACGCGCGAGGCGCGCGACTTCTTCCATGTCGATGCGATGATCGTCTCGCCGCACGCCGTAGGGCACGGGCTTGAACCATTTGCCCGACATGTTGACCGGCGAGCCGTGCGTGAGGTGCCCGCCCGCCGCAAGATTGAGCCCCATGAACGTGTCACCGGGTTGCAGCAGGGCGAAAAACACTTCCGCATTCGCCGAAGCACCCGAATGCGGCTGCACGTTCGCGAACTTGCAGCCGAACAACCTGGTGACACGCTCGATCGCGACCCGCTCGACGATGTCGACATACTGGCAGCCGCCGTAATAGCGCTTGCCGGGAAGGCCTTCGGCATATTTGTTGGTGAGCACGGATCCTTGGGCTTCCAGAACCGCGCGCGAGACGATGTTCTCGGAAGCAATCAGCTCGATCTCGTGGCGTTGACGCCCCAGTTCGAGTTTGATCGCGTCGTCGATTTCGGGGTCCACAGCATCCAAGGCAGCCGAGAAGAGGGTCTCGATTTCGCTTGCGCGCTTGGGGCTCGACGTCGCCGACATTCGCAATCTCCTGGCGCCGCGAGCGGCCGGCGCCGACAAACGACCAAGGTCCGGGGTTGGGCGGCAATACCATATCGGCCGCGACCCGCCAAGCATTGGGCTGTGGAGGGCTATCAGGCGCAATATCTAGGGATCGGGCCCCCTGTGCAAAAAAGAAGCCCCGGCGCGACGCGCCGGGGCTGAGTCGATCCATCCGCAGTGGAATTTAGAGCCGGTAGAGGATCTGGTCGGTCCAGAACCGCTCGAGCCGGTGCAGCGACTTGTTGAGCGTGGAGAACTCCTCGGCGTTGATACCGCCGACCTGCTCAACCGTGCGTACATGCTTTTGGTAGAGCCCCTCGATGATATCGCGCACCTCGCGCCCCTTGTCGGTCAGCTTGATGCGAACCGAGCGGCGGTCAACGCGCGAACGCTGGTGATCGAGGAACGCCATTTCGACAAGCTTCTTGAGATTGTAGGAAACGTTCGAGCCGAGATAGTAGCCGCGCGTGCGCAACTCACCGGCGGTCAGCTCCTTGTCTCCAATGTTGTAGAGCAGCAGAGCCTGCACCGAATTGATATCGGAGCGGCCGCGCCGATCGAATTCATCCTTGATGACGTCGAGCAATCGGCGATGCAGCCGCTCGACGAGCGTCAAGGCCTCCAGGTACTGTGGCCGAATGTGATCGAGCGGCGCCTCGCGTCCGGCGGGCTCGACCGTCTTCGCGACGGCTTTCATGTTCAACGCCCCTTGCGTTTTATATGTCCCCGGTTGCAAGGCCCTGTTTCCCCGCTCCGGATGTGCCGCACACTAAGAGGCGCAATCTAAAATCGGCTTAAATAACACCATAAAGATTAGGTTTATTTGCAACGGTGAACGATCCCTTGACCATAAAAATTTTGGCAAGTGCGCAAGGCTTCGTTCACTCTGACGGCAAGCGTCAGACGCGAACTCAGCCGCGAATGAAGCGAATGATGCCGGAAAAGTCGCGCGATGCCTCCCCGCTTGCGACATATTCCGAATAGATGCGCGCGGCGTCGGCCCCCAGTTCCGTTTTGGTTCCACTCGCCTTTGCAGCCTCCTGCGACAGTTTCAAATCCTTAAGCATCATCGCTGCTGTGAACCCGGCTTGATAGTCTCGATTGGCCGGCGAGGTCGGGACCGGTCCCGGCACGGGACAGTAGCTGGTCAATGACCAGCACTGGCCGGATGATTTCGACGAAATGTCGAACAGCTTCTGGTGATCGAGCCCGAGTTTTTCGGCGAGGACAAATGCTTCACTCACCGCAATCATGGACACGCCCAAAATCATGTTGTTGCAGATTTTGGCTGCCTGGCCGTTGCCGGCGCCGCCGGCGTGCACGATCGTCTTGCCCATTTTCTGCAGGATTGATTCTGCGCGCGCAAATGCCTGCGCGCTTCCGCCCACCATGAAAGTCAGCGTCGCCGCGGTCGCCCCGCCGACGCCGCCCGAGACGGGTGCATCGAGCATCAGCAATCCTTTCCTCTCCGCTTCGGCGGCGACCGCGCGCGCGGTCTCGACATCAATGGTCGAGCAATCGATCAGCAACGTTCCGGGGTTGCCATTTTCGACGATGCCGGAAGAGCCGAGATAGACCTCGCGCACCTCCTTGCCCGAGGGAAGCATTGTGATCACCACATCGGCCCGTGCTGCTGCGCCTTTCGCCGTTTCAACGGCGACACCGCCCGCGGCTTTGAGTTTTTCGATAGCCGCCGGATTGACGTCGACGCCCTCGACCTGATGAGCGGCCTTCAGCAGATTTTGCGCCATCGGCAGTCCCATGTTGCCAAGGCCGATAAATCCGATGCGCGCCATGACACCCTCCCCGATCTTTCGATCCTTCTACTGCGGATGCTCTTGTGCAGATTTTAGCGCCAGCCAAAGGTAGAGTATGAGCAGTGCTCCTTCCAGAACGCCTGTCAGCCAGCCGCCGCCGAACACCTGCGGAAAAAATATTTCCACGGCAAGCATTGATGCCACTGAGGTGAGCCAGATCACGGCACCCCAGGCGGCCGCAAGCCAGAGCCCGACCCCAGCAACCAGATCGATCACGGCAAAGAACACCGTCGCGGTCTGCCACGCGATCGAATGATTTTCGAAGGGCAGCGCCTCGCCAAAGCTGATGCCGATCACCTGCGCCCAATGGTAGAGGCCCTTGATCATCGAAATCGTCGCCATCGCTCGCAGAAACAGCACCAGTCGCCGGGTCCAAAGGCCGCCGAAACGATCGCCTTCGTGCTCCTGCACCGGCTCCAGCGCGCGCAGATTGTCGGGTGCGGCAGGCCTGTTCACGGCAACACCAGTTCCTTGGCGCCGAGCGGCGCAAAGTGGCGCTCGACGTCCGCCTCGCTGACCTCAGGCAGCGCGGCCGGCCGCCAACGTGGGCTGTTGTCCTTGTCGACGATCACGGCGCGCACGCCTTCATAGAAATCATGCCCGTGAATAATGCGGGACACTATGCGGAATTCCATGCGCATGCACGTATCAAAATCCCAGGACTTGCCGCGGCGCACCTGCGCCAGCGCCAGTTTAAGGCTGAGCGGAGACTTTGTACGGATGACGGCAGCCGTTTGCTTCGCCCATTCCGAGTCGACCCCACCCGAGGCCGCTTCACGATCGAGCGCGGCAAGGATGTTCTCGACCATGTCGCCGGCGAACAGGCGGTCGATTGCGGCGCGGCGCCGCGTAATTGTACCCTCTCCTGAAGGTTCGCTGAACGCGGACAAAACCGCATCAACGGACACGGTGCCGGTCAGGCCGTCGAGCAGAGTGGGAAAACGGGTGGAGGAAACCCGGTGCGTGGCAATGCCGCCTGTAACGGCATCCGCAATTCCAAAACGCTCACCTGATAATGCGCAGTAGGTCCCAAGCTCGCCGGGCATGCGCGGCAGAAACCATGTGGCGCCGACATCGGGGAAGAAGCCGATGCCCACTTCCGGCATGGCGAAGGAGAAGCGATCTCCGGCAACGCGGTGCGAGCCGTGGACCGACACACCGACGCCGCCTCCCATCGCAATGCCGTCGATCAATGCAACGTACGGCTTGCGGTAATTCTTGATGGCCGCATTAAGAGGATATTCGTGGCGCCAGAATTGCAAAGCCTCGTCGTGCCGGCCTGACTTGCCGAGCTCATACAAGGCGCGAATATCGCCGCCGGCAGAAAACGCGCGATCGCCCGCTGCGGTAATCAGCACTCGCGCGACCGCGGTGTCGTCAGCCCAGCGATCGAGCTGAGCTCGCAGCGCAACCACCATCGCATGGGTGACGGCATTGAGCGCCTTCGGCCGGTTGAGCGTTATAATGCCCGCGGCGCCGCGGCGCTCGAACAGGATTTCGTCTTCGCTCACGCCGACCTCAGCGCCCAAAGATAGGCGGCGACCGCAACCACCCCGAGCGCGCTGCGACCCCAGTGCAGGCGCCCCCATTGCACGATCAGCCCGCGAGTCTGCTCGGTGGCCTGTTCCGGCGCCGTTGCCTTGAGCACGCGATTGGTCGGCATGATGATGAGCATCGTATAGGGCCAGGGCGCGAGGATTAGCGCAGCGCCCACAAGCCAGCGCCAGTCATAGCTGAGCAGAAATGCGAGCACGCCGAGCGCGCCGGACACGATCGCCAGGCTTGCCTGCATGATTGCCCCGCGCTCGTAACTCGGCTTCCACTCGGTGAGAAGCGCCTGGGTATCGAGCCTCAATCGCGCCGGCTGCTCGGCGAGGCTGACATAGAGCGCTCCGCCGGCGAACATCGCGGCGGTCGCCAAGGCCAGCTCGCCTGCCCACATCGCCAGAGTCACATCGCCCTCTGCCTAGGCGTGTTGCGCCGGCCACACGCCGGCCTTTTCCAGCCGCCGCATCGCCTGATCGGTGAATTCTGCGCGCGGTCCATCCCCGCCAATCACGAACATCAGGATTGATTCCTGGGTCGGATCGCCTTTGGTGACATTCTCGAAACGGCGGATCATCCCCGGCGGAAACGAAACGACATCGAGCGGACCGAGATCAACGTATTCCACCTCACCTTTCTCGTTTTCCCAACTCGCGCGCCAGGTACCGGTCATCGGGATGAACGTTTCGTTTGTGTCGTGATTGTGCATCTCGGGCCCATGGCCAGGCTTTGCCTTGCAGTAGCCGAGGTTGAATCCCTCGCTGATCTTGATCGCGGCAAGCTGGGCCGCGTGGTCGCCCACCGGCGAGGTCACCGCTCCTCCCGACCCTTTGGGCGGCTGAAAGCCAATCACGTTGAAGAGCGTCCGCTCGCAGCCGGGCATTTTGCTGTCGGGCAAGCCACCGTCGAAGCCCTTGAGGTCTTTGAAGCGCGCGATGCGCTTCATCATCTCGTCGCGCGAAACATAAACTCTCGGAAGCTGCTCCATGACGCCCTCCTGATCTCTTGCAGTTCGTGTGCGACCGAAAAACGATCATTGGTCCGCTAGTTGCTGAGCATAGCGCGGCCCACGATCATGCGCATGATCTCATTGGTGCCCTCGAGTATTTGATGGACGCGCACGTCGCGCAAGACACGCTCAATCGGGTGGTCGCGCAGATAGCCATAGCCGCCATGCAACTGGAGGCAGCCATTGACCACCTCGAAGCCCGTATCGGTGGCAAGACGCTTGGCCTGAGCGGCAAGCCGCGTCGCCATTGGCTCGCCCTCCCCCACCGCGACCGCAGCGCGATGCAAGAGCAGTCGCGCCGCTTCCAGCTCCGTCGCATAGTCGGCGATACGGAATTGCAACGCCTGGAAATCGGCAAGCCGCGAGCCGAACTGCCTGCGCTCTTTCATATAGCCGATGGTGCGATCGAGACAGAACTGCGCACCGCCGATCGAACAGGCGCCAATGTTCAGTCGTCCGCCATCAAGTCCCGCCATCGCGATCTTGAAGCCCTGCCCCTCGGCGCCGACGCGGTTCGACACCGGCACGCGACAGTTCTCGAACAGAACCATCGCGGTCGGCTGCGTTTTCCAGCCGAGCTTCTTTTCCTGCGCGCCAAACGACAGGCCCGGTGTGCCCTTTTCGACCACGATGCATGAAATGCCGCGCGGGCCGGCTTCGCCCGTGCGGGCCATCACAACGTAGACGTCCGAAACGCCGCCGCCCGAGACGAATGCCTTGGTGCCGTCGAGCACGTAGTGCTCGCCGTCTCGCCGCGCTCGGGTGGTCAAGCTGGCGGCATCGGAGCCTGCACCCGGCTCGGTGAGGCAATAGCTTGCGAAGTGCTGCATCGTACAAAGCTTCGGCAAGAATCTCCTGCGGATATCTGGACTGCCGAATGCGTCGATCATCCAGGCGGCCATGTTGTGAATTGAAATATAGGCCGCCGTCGACGTGCAGCCCTGTGCAAGCTCCTCGAAGATCAGCGCTGCATCGAGCCGGCTGAGCGCCGAGCCGCCGACATCCTCCTTGACGTAGATGCCGCCAAAGCCCAGCGTTGCCGCCTTCCGCATGGTTTCGACCGGGAACACTTCGCCTTCGTCCCAGTCGCGCGCGTGCGGCATCATTTCGTCACGGGCAAACGTGCGTGCGGTAGCCTGAAATGCGCGTTGTTCCTCGGAGAGTCCGAAATCCATAGGTGGGGTCCCGCCTCGCTCCCCCGCGGCTTAGCAAGCAAGGGTTGATCGCGGCAACCGGATCTGCGTGTGGGGCGTCTACTATAAGCGGAATTTTCCGGCCCTTGACGCATCTAATCGGGCAGATAGCAATGGAGGACGGCAGCATGGCAAGCGAAGACAAAAAGCCGACCGGACCCGACCTCGCCGCAGGCATCCCGGCCGGCGACCTTGCCGAGGGCGCGATGGTGGCCGGTCGCGTCGGCGATGACGAAGTGGTTGTGGTGCGCAAGGGCGGCAAGCTATTCGCGGTGTCTGCCCATTGCACCCATTATCACGGGCCGCTCGCCGAAGGCCTCCTGGTCGGCGAGACGGTACGCTGTCCTTGGCATCACGCGCATTTCAGCCTGCAGACAGGCGAAGCTATAGCGGCGCCGGCGCTAAGCCCGCTCACGTGCTGGCAGGTCGACGAGCAGGGCGACAAGATCGCGGTGAAAAGCAGGAAGGCGACCTCACCGTCAAACAAAAAGGGGTCTCCTACCGAACGCTTCGTTATTGTCGGCGGCGGCGCAGCCGGGTTCGCCGCCGGGGAAATGCTGCGTCGGCGCGGCTTTGCCGGCAGCGTTACGATGCTCAGCAGTGACGATGCGGCGCCGGTCGATCGTCCCAACCTGTCGAAAGATTATCTGGCCGGGAGCGCACCAGAGGACTGGGTGCCGCTGCGCGGCGACGATTGGTATGCCGAGAACAAGATTGATCTGAGGTTGAAGACTGAGGTCACCGCGCTCGATGCAAAAGCAAAAGAGCTGACGCTCGGCGATGGCAGCAAGCTCAAGTTCGACAAGCTGTTGCTGGCAACAGGCGCCGAGCCGGTCAAACTCGATATTCCGGGCGCGGGTCAAAAGCACGTGCGTACGCTACGGTCGCTCGCCGATTGCCGCAGCATTATCGCCGAAGCAAAGGACGCAAAGCGCGCGGTCGTCATCGGCGCAAGCTTTATCGGACTCGAAACGGCGGCGTCGCTGCGCGCGCGCGACATCGAAGTACACGTCGTTGCACCGGAAAAACGGCCGCTCGAGCGCGTGTTCGGACCCCAACTCGGCGACTTCATCCGCGCGCTGCATGAGGAGCACGGCGTCAAGTTCCATCTCGAAGACACCGTCAGCGCAATTGACGGCGAGCGGGCCACACTGAAGAGCGGCAGCACGCTTGACGCCGATCTGGTCGTAGTCGGCGTCGGCGTGCGGCCCCGCCTTGCGCTTGCCGAGAAAGCCGGACTTGCGATCGATAAAGGCGTGACCGTTGATGAGTACATGCTGACAAGCGCGCCAGACATCTATGCCGCCGGCGACATTGCTCGCTGGCCGGATGCGATTTCAGGCCAGCGCATCCGCGTCGAGCACTGGGTTGTCGCGGAGCGGCAGGGACAAATCGCGGCACTCAACATGATGGGCATGCGGACGCCATTCAATTCAGCTCCGTTTTTCTGGAGCCAGCATTATGACGTGCCTATCAACTATGTAGGGCACGCGGAAAAATGGGACGCGATAGAGATCGACGGCGACGTGATGAAGCGCGATTGCGTCGTGCGCTACAAGCTGGGTGGCCGGGTGCTCGCGGTTGCCTCCATCTATCGCGACAAGGAAAGTCTTGAGGCGGGCGTTGACATGGAACGGCGGACCGGAAAAGCCTCGGCGCCTGCGTAACCGGCCGTTGGCCGCGCGCGAACGGGTAGCGGGTTTTTGCCGGACCGGGTAAAAGAAAGGCCGGAGAGCCCTCATGGCCATCAAATTCGGTCGACCTCTTGAGCGAAAAATCGGTTTCGTGCCGGTTGAGGCAGATACCAATGAGATCCAGCGCAACCCGCTCGATCTGACCGTGCGCATGCGCCGCAACCGGCGCAGCGAGTGGGCGCGTCGCATGGTGCGCGAACACGTGCTTGCCGCCGAAGATCTGATCTGGCCGTTGTTCGTGATGGATGGTCACAATGCCCGCATGCCCGTGCCCTCGATGCCGGGCGTGGAGCGGCTTTCGGTCGATCAGGTTGTGCGCGAAGCCGAACGTGCCGCCAAGCTGTCTATTCCCTGCATTGCGCTTTTCCCTTACACCGACCCGAAGCTGCGGGACGAGACGGGAAGCGAGGCGCTTAATCCGGATAATCTCGTCTGCCGCGCCATTGGCGCCATCAAGAAAGAAGTGCCGTCGATTGGCATCCTATGCGATGTCGCGCTCGATCCGTTCACCAGCCACGGACATGACGGCCTTCTGCGCGACGGCGTGATCCTCAACGACGAAACCGTGGCGGTGCTGACGAAGCAGGCGCTGGTGCAGGCGGAAGCAGGCTGCGACATCATTGCGCCATCCGACATGATGGATGGAAGGGTCGGCGCCATCCGCAGGGCGCTCGATGGCGCCGGTTTTACCGACGTATCGATTATGTCCTACGCGGCGAAATACGCATCGGTCTTCTACGGTCCGTTCCGCGATGCCGTTGGAACGGCGAAAACTCTAACCGGCGACAAGCGCACCTATCAGATGGACCCTGGCAATTCCGATGAGGCGTTGCGCGAGGTTGCCCTCGACATCGCGGAAGGCGCGGACATGATTATGGTCAAGCCCGGCCTGCCCTATCTCGACATCGTGCAGCGCGTGAAGGAGACATTTGCGATGCCGACCTTCGCGTACCAGGTATCGGGAGAATACGCGATGATCATGGCGGCCGCTCAAAACGGCTGGCTGGACGCCGACCGTGCCATGATTGAAAGTCTCACCGCCTTCAAGCGCGCCGGCTGCGATGGCGTCTTGACCTATTTCGCTCCGCGGGCGGCGGAGAAATTGAAAGACCAGCAATAAAGGATGTCCTGCCAAACCTGTTCATTCCCGTCACAGCGGGAATCCAGCCTCGAAATTCTCCTTGCAGTCCTAACGTCATGGCCGGGCTTGTCCCGGCCATCCCGACTAAAGGAGCAGTGCTTTCATGAGCGGGACCGCCGGGACAAGCCCGGTGATGACGCCCGCGCTTGCCGTCTTCGCGAGCACGAGCAGGACAGTGCCTTGGTGAAATCGGAAGTTCGCGATGGGTGAGTTCGCCGTTGGTCAAGGCGTGTCCCGCTTCGAGGATCCGCGGCTGGTGCGCGGCGGCGGGCGCTACGTCGACGACATTAAGCTGCCAGGCATTGCGCACGCCGTGGTACTTCGTTCTCCGCACGCGCACGCGAAAATCAAGTCGATCGACGTCTCCGCCGCCAAATGCGCGCCCGGCGTGCTGGCGGTGCTGACGGCAGCCGACGTCAAGGAGGCCGGCTACAGCGACTTGCCGGTCCCTGGCGGCCTCAAGCGCCGCGACGGCTCGCCGATGTACAAGCCGCGCTATCCGATCCTGGCGGAAGACCGCGTGCGCTGGGTCGGCGACTATGTCGCTTTTGTCGTCGCCGACACGGTCGCGCAGGCGCAGGACGCCGCCGAGCTTGTCGGCGTCGAATACGAGGAGTTGCCGGCAGTCACTTCAACGGCCGAGGCCCCGAAAGCCGGCGCACCGCGCGTGTGGGACGATTGTCCCGACAATATCTGTTTCGTCGAATTGATTGGCGACAGGGATGCGGTTGAGACCGCATTCTCCAACGCGGCTCATATCGTTCGCCATCGCTTTGTGATCAATCGTGTCACAGCCGCCACCATGGAGCCGCGCGGCGCGGTCGGCGATTACAACGCGGCCGACGGCCGCTACACGATTTACACGCCCATGCAGCGGCCGCATCCGACGCGCACCGAACTCGCCAAAGTTCTCAAGGTGCCGGAAAGCAAGATACGGATCATAACCGGCGATACAGGCGGCAGCTTCGGCATGAAGACGCCGATCTTCAACGAAACCCCGCTGGTGCTGCTCGCATCAAAGTACATCGGCCGGCCTGTAAAATGGATCAGCACGCGAACCGAAGCGTTCCTGAGCGACGCCCAGGCGCGCGACAACGTGACCGAAGCCGAGCTTGCGCTCGACAAAGAGGGCTATTTCCTTGCGCTGCGGGTAAAGACGATCGCCGCCATCGGCGCCTATCTGCAGCACTCGATGCCCGCCTTCGTCCTCAATGCCGGGACGCTGGCCGGCGTCTATCGGACGCCTGCCATCCACGTCGACATCACTGCCGTGTTTTCGAACACAAATCCGATGCGGCCCTATCGCGGCAATGGCCGTCCGGAGGCAGCCTATGTGATCGAGCGCATGGTCGACCTGGCCGCCGCCCAGATAGGAATGGATCCAGCCGAGCTGCGCAGGCGAAATTACGTCCCGCCCGCCGCCATGCCATTCAAGACCGGCCTAACCTTCACTTACGACAGCGGCGAATTCGAGAAGAACATGGAACTCGCAATCGAGCTTGCCGACCGGAAAAGCTTCAAGACGCGCAAGGCGGAAGCGCGCAAGCGCGGCAAGCTGCTCGGTCTCGGAATATCGAATACCATCGAGCGTGCCGGCGCCCCAAGCACGGAAGGCGCGGAAGTCCGGTTCGATCGGTCAGGCTCACTGCTCCTGTTCTCCGGCTCCAATTCCCAGGGCCAGGGACACGAAACCGTATTCAAGCAACTCGTCTGCGACCGGCTGGGGATCGACCCGCATGATGCGCAATATGTTCAGGGCGATACTGACCAGGTTTTTTACGGTGAAGGCACCGGCGGTTCACGCTCGGCCACCCTTGCCGGCTCTGCATTTCATCTTGCGTCTGAAAAAGTCGTTACCAAGGCGCGCGCGATCGCAGCGCACATGCTCAAAGTCGAGCAGAGCGATCTTAAATTCGATGAGGGCGTCTTCTCGACCAACAAGACCAACCGCACCCTGTCGATGAGGGAACTTGCGATCGCTTCGCTCGATATCGCCAATCTGCCGAAAGGCATGGAGCCCGGATTGTTTGCGACCGCCGTCTACAACGCGCCGGTCAATAATTATCCGAATGGCTGCCATATCTGCGAACTTGAAATCGATCGCGAGACCGGCAAGGTCGACATCACGCGATACAGCGTCGTGGACGATTTCGGCACCGTGCTCAACCCACTGCTGCTGCACGGCCAGGTCCATGGCGGCATCGCCCAAGGCGTCGGGCAGGTACTGATGGAAAACATCCATTTCGACGATGCGGGCCAGCTCGTCACGGCTTCATTCATGGACTACGCCATGCCGCATGCACACGACCTCTGCGACATGGACGTTGAAAGCAATCCGGTGCCGACCAAGACCAATCCGCTGGGCGTCAAGGGCGCCGGCGAGGCCGGCTGCGTGGGCGCCCTGCCGGCCGTGACCAATGCGATCGTCGATGCGCTATCGGAATTCGGCGTACGACACATCGAGATGCCGGCCACCCCCGAGCGCATCTGGCGTGCGATGCAGCCTAAATAGCGTGTTCCGATCCCAGGTATTTCGGACGGATGCAGGGTCCGTCCATTGAATAGCGCCCGGCTCCGGCGGCGCACAGCATCAGCAAGCCGCCGATCATGCTCACGTTCTTCATAAAATGAATCATGTTGTTGGTGTGCTGCGGACCGGTCTGGTGCCAAAAGTCGTGGAAATAATACGCCGCGACCGCGCTGAAGATGACGAGGGCCAGGGCTGCAAGCCGGGTCTGCCAACCGATAATAATCATCAGACCACCGCCCGTTTCCAGGATCGCGGTCAGAACGGCGAGAATGTTCGGATATGGCAGGCCTTTCGACTCGATCGCGGAAGCCGTCACGCCAAGATCCATGAATTTTTCAATTCCCGAGCTGACGAAAATAAGCGCGATGAGGATACGGCCGATCGCCAGAATCGCATCGTTGACGCCAGCCGCGGCACGAACGTTCGCCCGCACTGGACTGCCACTCGCGGTGGTCGTGGTCATAGGATCGCTCCCTCTGAATTCGCATGAAAACGCACTGCACGACGAGCGGTTCCTGCCGAAACCGCGAGACGGACGATGACGAAAATACCTCCAGGCATTAATCTTGGGGTGATTCGAATATATCGAGCGCCGTATTGCGTTCCCGCGGAGGAGATTTTCATGCGCAATGTCGGACGCAAGCTTGCCTTCGTGCTGGCCGCATCCAATCACGGCACAATGATCACCAACCGGTTCGACTACCGCGTCAACGCACCCAATGCGGGCGTCGGCGTGGGCTACCAGCTGCTCGAAGCGGGCGCCTTCGATCCCATCGAGGTTGAACTCGCGCTGCAACTGATCGAATCCCGTCGCCGAATTCACGGTGCTGGCGTCGTGGCAATCGACTGCGGGGCCAATATCGGCATCCATACGATCGAATGGGCAACCGCAATGACCGGATGGGGATCGGTTGAGTGGCTGGTTCGAATCCCACCAAGAAGCAAAATAAACCGAGGACTTTTGAGGGGCCATGTGGCCCTTAAACATGCTGGGGTACCGCATGGGTACCAGTGAAAATTGCTAAACGCGTGGGCCATATCCTGTCGGCGCTTTTTCTTTGCGGCGAATCATTTTTAATTTCCGGGCCATGAGTCGACGTGGGTCACAAGCCCATGGGAAAGCGTAAACTGACGGCGGCTAAGTTCATCAACGCGCACCGGCGCGCCAGCCCGCACGACGTGAAATTCAGATTGATCGAACGCGATGCTCGCAAGCGTGCCGACACCCGCACCGAAGCGGAAAAATGGCTTGGCGATCCGCCGCCTGGTCGAAGTGCATTGGCGCGGGTCGGCATGCCCGACCCCAGTCAATTTGACTGAGGGTTCACATGCCAGGATCGGGCTCAATCAATGTCCGCTTTACCCCCGAAAGCGAGCATTTCAATAATATCAATGGGTTTGCCACTCGTTTAACCCCGTTCTGTTCTTAGGTTTGCCACTTTGAGTGAACGCGCACGTTCAAGCTTTTCGACTGCGGAACGCATCGACATTTCTCGGTTGGCTCGCTTCGTATAATGCGCCGCCATCTGCGGAGTCTTGTGACCAAGCCGCACCATGATTTCGCGTTCGGTGCCGCCCGCCTCTGCAATCTCGTTGCCCGCGTTCTTGCGTAGCCCGTGGATTGAATAGCCCGACACGCCCAGGTCGCGAAGCTTGAGCCGCACCATACGGCTGAGGGTTGCCGCTGTGATTGGTTTGCCGAGGTCGCCCACGATGATTGTGTCGGCGGTGCGCGGCATGGTTGCCAGCTCTGTCAGCAATTCCGCAGTGCAGCCGACTAGAACAGGCTCGCCGGTCTTCTGCTGCATAACCTCGAAATGGTCGCCCTTAAGGTCTTGCCATTTCAGCTTGACCAAATCGGAGCGACGCAGGCCGGTCCCAAGAGCCAGCCGCACCGCAAACCCCAAACGCGGGGAAGCATTGGCCAAAAAACGGGCCACTAGTTCCTGCGGCCACGGCTCACGCTCGCAGTGGCCAACATGCACCCGCTTGATGCCATAGGCTGGATCGGCCCCGTCGAGGTCAAGCCCAAGCTCTTCATCGGCAAAATCCCACAGCGTCGAAGTTACACCGATAGCAATATCGGCGGCGCTGGCTGTGAATGCGTCGCGCATCTCATTGCGTATTTTCTTAACGTGTCGCGGCTGTAAATCCTTTATCAGTCCCGTTCCGTAGCGTTGTTTCAGCGTATCAATGACGCGGCGATAATTTCGCTTCGTGGCTTCCGCCCGCGTCTCGTATGCCCGCGAAACCAAAAACCGCTCAATAACCCAACCAAGCGACCCGCGCATAAAGGCGACGTTGTTTTTAATCGCAATCGGATTCGCTTTGATTTGGGTTAGCAGCGCATCATAGGCGGTTGCAAATCCCTCTTCGTGCGGTGCTGGTAGTGGCCACCGATTGCCGCGATAGCGAAAGTAATAGCGCACATGGCCGAAACGGTCGATAAAGCTGTGCAGATATTTCAGCCGGACGGTCGTCATTTTAGCGCCCCATAATTTTATCGAAACTATTGTGCTCCGATGGCGTATCTTCCTTCGCTGCATCGAACACCGCGTCCAAATCCAAACGGTCCCAAACTTTTACCCCATCGATTATGACTGCTCGCGGTATCATTCCTTTGCTCACCAATTCCAAAAATTTCCGCCGAATACGGTGCTGGCCCTCGGTTTGTGATGTAGCAATTTCGTTAGCGCGTCCTGACTAAAGGCACACACCTGCCAACCGGCCCGGACGGCGCGGCGGGTAGCTGATTTTGTCATGGCAATCTCCTATGTGCGGTGTGAAGCACCGGACATGGAGTCGTGCCGTTCAGTGTTTTTGGCTAAATTATATTCGGTCATGACGCTCCGCCAACTCCGGTGCGTTGTGGCAAGTGGCCCTGGCCGGTTCCCGCCGGTCAGGGCTGCGCACTAAGATTCCCCGATTTGGGCAGTCGTCGTCAAGTGATAGAGAATTGGCGCTCTTACCCACAATAGCGCGATGAAACGCGGACAAAGGCGCCGTCAGACCGCTCAACGTAGCAGCCCTGCCGCCACCAATAGTATCCCCCTCTGCGCCGCTGAGCCTCCGCACCAATGATAGCGCCGGTGGCCGCACCAACTCCTGCTCCAATAGCTGCACCCCGGCCGCCGCCTGCCACGCCGCCAATGATAGCGCCGGTCGCGCCCCCAAGAATTGCACCACCGAGTGGGTCCTGAGCCGCCGCCTCCTTAAAAGGAATGACTACGGCCAGTGTGAGCAAAGTTACTGTCCCCAACGTGCGAAGCATATCGACCCTCCTTCTGCGAATTCCCCAATTTACTCGCGGTCTTGGCGACGATAGCACGGTCGCAATTTCGATAAATCTATTTATATTGCCCGCATGTTGTGGCGTGTGCGTAACTCACGCGGCCGGGCGAGAAATGCGCCTTTTTGTGACGGCCAACACAGCAGCTCGGATTGCACTCACCTAATCTGATTATAGGGACATCCGCCATTTTTGATTCAGCGGAGACTAAATATGAGCTTCAACTATCTGACCAGTTCCAGCGGTTTTACGCGGATTGCCGCTTACATGGGGCAGCTGATCGACGGTGCCGTCGATGGGCATATCGAAAGGCTCTCTCAGCGACTGAATCCAGATCCGGCCGGTCGATGCCTGAATCGTCCGTGCGA
>Ga0209382_10000214_pt1 | contig 93984 bp, 89 predicted proteins | sample SoiMetdeltSBSDD5_FD_187599 | JGI IMG/M metagenome (GOLD analysis project Ga0209382, IMG submission 187599) | Bulk soil microbial communities from a Populus tree surrounding site in Tennessee, USA - Soil MetaG P. deltoides SBSDD5 (SPAdes) (version 2) | ecosystem: Environmental > Terrestrial >...
GTGGCCTTGACGCGCGCGACGGCGCGCGCCGCGTCGGCGGTGGGCGGCAGTCGCAGCGAGAGCTTCACCGCGGTCTTCGGCCGGAGCACGTTGCCGGCGTCGGCCAGCGCCGGCATGCCGTCCACGCCGGTGACGGCGAGCGCCGGGCGCCACGTGTTGTTGAGCAGTGCCTCCACCGGATCCTTCGTGACCGGCTGCATGCCCGGCACGAACGGCCAGCGCACCGTGATCTCGTCGCGGAGGACCGCGGCCACCGCGCGCGCCTCGGCCACGCGGGCCGGCGGAATCTCGACGTGGCACTCGCGCACCAGGATCTCGCCCGTGCGCTCGTCCTCGAGCCGACCGAGCACCTGCCGGAGGATCCGGAAGCTCGAGGGCACGATGCCGCTGGCCGCGCCGGAGTGCACGCCCTCGCTGAGCACCTCCACGGTGAGGTTGCCGCTCGTCACGCCGCGCAGCGACGTCGTCGCCCACAGATGGTCGTAGTCGCCGCATCCCGAGTCGAGGCACACGACCAGGCCCGGACGGATGCGCTCGGCGAGCTGCTCCACGTAGGCGGGCAGGTCGGGACTCCCGCTCTCCTCCGACGCCTCGATCAGGACGACGCACCGGTTGTGCGGCACGCCCTGGGCCTGCAGCGCCTCGATCGCCGTCAGTGCGGAGAACGCCGCATAGCCGTCGTCACCCGCGCCGCGTCCGAACAGCCGGTCGCCCCGACGGACGGGCACCCACGGTCCCGCGTCCTCGGCCCAGCCCACCATCTCCGGCTGCTTGTCGCAGTGCCCGTACAGGAGAACGGTGTCCCCGCCGGCGCCCGGGACCTCCATCAGGATGACGGGGGTGCGGCCCGGGATCCGGACCACCTCGAGCGCCAACCCCTCGATCTTGCGGCGGCGGGCCCAGTCGCTGATGAGCGTGACGGCCCGCTCGAGGTGCCCGTGCTCGGCCCACTTGTCGTCGTACATGGGCGACTTGGCGGGGATCCGGATGTACTCGGTCAGGGCGGGGATGATGTCGGCGTCCCAGGTCCGTTGCACGAAGGTGCGTGTGTGGCCCGTGTCGATGGTCATGGCGCCGACTATACTACTCCGCCATGGACCTGATCGGCCGGTCCCCCCAGATGGTGGCGGTGCGGGCACAGCTCGCCCGCGTGGCGTCGCTCGCCACACCCGTCGTCATCACCGGCGAGTCGGGGGTCGGCAAGGACTTGGCCGCGGCCATGATCCACAAGCTGGGGCCGCGGGCGCATCACCGACTCCGTGCCGTCGACGTGGCGCGGCTGCCCGAGGAGCTGATCGACGGCGAGTGCTTCGGGCGCGCGGCCGACGCCTTCCACGGCGCTCGCCCCGCTCGCCCTGGGTGGCTGGAGGAGGCGCGCGGCAGCAGCATCCTCCTCGCAAACGTCCAGTGCTGGCCGCGTGCGCTCCAGCCCAAGCTCCTGCGACTCGTCCGCGACCGCGCGTACACCCCGGTGGGAGACTGGCGAATCGTGGCCGCCGACGTGCGCATCATCGCCACCACCAGCGCCGACCCGGAGGATTTCCTGTCCGACGGAACGTTCTCGCGGGCTCTCTACCGCGCCCTGGCCGCCAACGCCATCCACATCCCGCCGCTCCGCGAGCGGGTCGTCGACATCCCGCTGCTCGCGCGTTACTTCCTCGACCGCGCCGCCCGGGCGTACCGGAAGGACATCACCGGCTTCGTGCCCGAGACGCTGCTGATCCTGACGCGCCACTCGTGGCCGGGCAACGTCCGGGAGCTGAGGAACGTGGTCGAGCGCGCGGTGGTCTTCTCCACGAACAAGCGGATCGTGCCGGACGATGTCGCGTACCTGTATGCGGGTAAGATGACGGCATGACCTACGTTCCGTCTCGTGCCGAGTGGGAGACCCGACCGCCCGACGCGCTCGGGCTGCGCGCCGACGCGCTGCACGCCGCCATCGCCCATCACCGCGCCCACGAGAGCGCGTGGCCGCGCGATTTCATCACGCCGTCCGGGCGGTACATCGGCGTGGCCGACGAGCCCGCGGACTCCGTCGTGCTGGGACCCGTGCGGCCGCGCAAGGATCCCAGCGGCCTCGTCGTCCACCAGGGCTACGTGGTCGCCGAGTGGGGCGACACCCGCCGCACCGACATGTCGTTCAGCATCGCCAAGAGCTATCTGGCGGTGCTGACGGGGCTGGCCCTGCAGCACGGGCTGATCCTCGACGTCGACGAGCCCCTGTCCGTCATGGCCATCGACGACGGCTTCAAATCACCCCAGAACGCCGACATCACGTGGCGACACCTGCTGCAGCAGACGAGCGAGTGGCAGGGCACGCTCTGGGACAAGCCCGACACCATCGACCACAACCGTGACGTCGGCAAGAGCGAGCTCGGCAACGCGCCGAAGGGCACGCCGCGGCCGATGCGGCCCCCCGGCACGCTGTGGGAGTACAACGACGTGCGCGTCAACCGTCTCAGCCTCTCGCTCCTGCAGCGCTTCCGCCGGCCGCTGCCCGAGGTGCTGCGCGAGGCCATCATGGATCCCATCGGCGCCGCCGACGATTGGGAGTGGCACCCCTACCGCAACTCGTGGGTGGACATCGACGGCCGACGTCTGCCCTCGGTGCCCGGCGGCTCGCACTGGGGCGGCGGGCTGTGGATGGCGGCACGCGACCACGCCCGCTTCGGTCTCCTGATGCTGCGGGAGGGGCAGTGGGGTGAGCGGCGGCTGCTGGATCCGGCGTGGATCACGGAGATGCGGCGGCCGTGTCTGCTGAACCCTGGCTACGGATTCCTCTGGTGGCTCAACACCGGCCGGACCGCGCTGCCGAGCGCGCCGGCCTCCTCGTACGCCGCGCGCGGGGCCGGCAGCAACGTGATCTGGATCGATCCCGAGCACGACCTGGTCGTCGTCCTGCGCTGGATCGACAAGGGCAGCGTGGACGGCGTCCTGAAGCTGGTGCTGGAGGCGCTCGATTAGCTGAGATGGGGGGCCTCGAACAGGCCCCCCAAGCCCCCCTGGGCGGCTCGGGACGCCCCGGCGGAGCCGTGGCGCCCCTCGATACGTCCTAGCCGCGATTCGCGCGCCGGCCGCGCACGGCGGCGGCCAGCTCGTGGAGCACCGGGACCGACGTGTCCCAGCCCATGCACGCGTCGGTGATGCTCTGGCCGTAGGCGAGGCGCGTCGGGTCGCCGAGGTCCTGCCGGCCGTCGACCAGGAAGCTCTCCATCATCATGCCGATGATCCCGACCTCGCCCTGGGCGATCTGGTTGGCGACCTCCCGCACGACGATCGGCTGGCGGCGATAGTCCTTCTCGCTGTTGCCGTGGCTCGCGTCGATCATCAGGCGCGGCGGCAGCCCGGCGTCGCCAAGCGCGCTCAGCGTCTTGCGCACGCTGATCCCGTCGTAGTTCGTCCCGGTGGCCCCGCCGCGCAGGATCACGTGACAGTCCGGGTTGCCGGCGGTGGAGACGATGCCCGCCAGGCCCTGCTCGGTGACCCCGAGGAAGCGGTGCGGGTGGGCGGCGGCCCGGAGGGCGTCGATGGCGATCTGCACGCCGCCGTCGGTGCCGTTCTTGAAGCCGACCGGCATCGAGCAGGCGGAGGCCAGCTCGCGGTGCACCTGGCTCTCCGTCGTGCGGGCGCCGATCGCGCCCCACGTGACGAGATCGGAGATGAACTGTGGCGTGATCGGATCGAGGAACTCGCAGCCGGCCGGTAGCCCCAGCTCCGCGAGGTCGAGCAGCAGGCGCCGTCCGACCCGGAGCCCCTCGTTGATGGCGAAGGAACCGTCGAGGTTGGGGTCGTTGATGAGCCCCTTCCAGCCGACGGTGGTCCGGGGCTTCTCGAAGTAGACGCGCATGACGATGCGCAGGTCGGCGGCGACGTCCTCGGCCAACCGGCGCAGTCGCCGCGCGTAGTCGACCGCCGCCGCCGGATCGTGGATGGAGCACGGGCCCACGATGACGACGAGCCGGTCGTCCTCGCCGCGCAGGATCCGCGCCACCTCCTCGCGGCCCCGGCTCACGGTCAGCGCGGCCGTGTCGCTCAGGGGAAGCTCTTCGAGCAGGATCGCGGGGGGGAGCAGGGGCCGGATGCTCTCCACGCGGAGGTCTCGGGTCCGGAGCGGCATGGCGCTCATTCTAAACCCGACGCGTAGAATCCTGGGAGCGGGGTCGGGCACCGGGCCCCCGGGGGGTGGCGATGCGCTCAGAGGATCCGCATTTTCGCTTCCTGCATGTCTCCCTGCTCGCGAACCTCCTCGGCGCTGCGCTCACGTTCGGGTACTTCCGCTACATCGATCCCGCGGCCGTCACGCGGCGTCCCGACACCGGCGAGATTCTCATTTCGCTCGTGGTCTTCGGGCTCCTGATCCTGACGGGCTTCTGGCTGGGAAGCCGCTGGTCGGGCCCTCTGCGCGCGGCCGCGGTACCGCCCGGGGCGGCCGGGGAGCCGGTCCGCCGCCGGGCGGCGCAGGTGCCCTGGGTGATCGCCGCGATCAACCAGGTGGGCTGGACGCTCGCCTGGGTGATCTGGGGCATCGTCTGGCCCCTCGTCACCGGCGTCTTCCAGCCGGCCCAGACGGTGCGCACGTTCTTCGGCGTCACCGTGATCGCCGGCTTCGCGGCCACCGCGTTCATCTTCTTCGCCGCCGAGCGGCAGTCGCGGCGGCAACTGCCGGCGTTCTTCCCGGAGGCGGGCCTCACCGGGCTCCGGGGGGTTCCCCGGTTGCCGGTGCGGGCGCGCCTGCTCGTCGTCTTCCTGCTGATCGGTGTGCTGCCGGTCGGCGTGCTGGGGGTGCTGGCGCGCAATCGCGCGCGAGAGGCACTCGCGGCGACGCCGGAGGCGGCCGAGGCCATCGTCGCCAACATGCTGGTCAGCGTCGTATTCCTGGCGGTGGCGGCGGTCGTGATGGCAGTCGCCCTGGCCTTGGTGGTGTCCCGCAGCGTGGCCGAGCCGCTCGCCCGGCTGGAGACGGCGATGGTCGAGGTCGAGGGCGGTCGCTTCGAGGTGCGCGCCCCGATCGTCTCCAACGACGAGATCGGGCGGCTCACCGAGGGCTTCAACCGCATGGTGCGCGGACTGGGGGAGCGCGAGTTCCTGCGCGAGACCTTCGGCAAGTACGTGAGCGAGCAGGTCCGCGACGAGATCCTGGCCGGCCGCGTCGCGCTCCAGGGCGAGCCGCGAGACGTGACCGTGCTGTTCGCCGACATCCGCGACTTCACGCCGTGGGTCGAGGCGAGCGATCCCCGCGAGGTCGTGCGCGACCTCAACGCCTACTTCACCGAGATGGAGAGCGCCATCCGCGCCCACGGCGGGCTCGTCGTGCAGTACATCGGCGACGAGATCGAGGCGGTGTTCGGGGCGCCGGTGGCGCTGCCCGGCCACCCCGAGCACGCGGTGCGGGCGGCGCTCGAGATGCGCACGCGCCTGGCCGCCTGGAACGCCGCGCGGGCGGCGGCGGGGCGGCCGCCCCTCCGCAACGGCATCGGGATCCACACCGGGACGGTGCTGGCCGGCAACATCGGCAGCGCCGACCGCCTCTCCTACGCGCTGGTCGGCGACTCGGTCAACCTCGCCTCCCGTCTGCAGGGCCTCACCAGGGAGCTGCACGCCGACGTGCTGGTGAGCGGGAGCACGCGGGCGCGGATCGACGGCGACCTGCCGCTGCGCCCCCTGCCGGCGGTGCGGGTGAAGGGGCGGGTGGCCGAGGTGGAGGTTTACGCCCTCGGCTGAGCGCGCTGCGCGAGGATGACGATGCTGTTGGCGAAGGCGCGCGCCGGCGCGGTGCCGACGACGCGCGCGTCCAGGCGGCAGAGCGCGCGGAAGGCCGCCGCGACAGTCCGGGGGATCTGCTGGCGGTGCAGCAGGGTGGAGGGCAGCAGGTTGGTGACGTTGTGCAAGCCCCAGGTCCGGACCGGTGTGAGCCCGGCTGCTCCGAGCATCGCGGCCAGCTCGCGTCGCGTGAAGAGCCAGAGCGGTCCGTAACCGGGGTAGGTCATGCGCAGGCTGCGTCCCGCGGTGATGGCGCGCCAGGCGTCGCGCGCGCGGACGCCGTAGCCGAGCGCGTCGCCGGTCAGCGCGCTGGCCAGGGTCCAGGCCAGGTCGAGGCTCGGGCGGTGCTCGCAGTCGAGGAGCAGCCGGCCGCCAGGCCGCAGCACGCGACCGAGCTCGGCCAGCGCGCGGGCCGGGTCGTCGACGAACGACAGCGTGCTGCCGCAGCAGACCACGGCGTCGAAGCGCGCGTCGGGGTAGGGCAGCGTCTCGACGCTGGCCAGCGCGAACGCGGCGCTGGGCAGACGGCGGCGGGCAACGGCCAGCAGCCCGGCCGAGACGTCGACGCCGTGCGCGTCCCAGCCGAGCTCGGTCAGCAGCGCGGTCTGGAAGCCGGTGCCGCAGCCGGCGTCGAGCGCGGCGCCTCCACCGGCTGGCGCACGGCCGATCGTCTCGCGCAGAATGCGGTGCAGGACGGCGTAGAGGTGTTCGTACCAGGGCTCGAGGTCGTCGTACGTCGGGGCCATCGCGTCGAAGAGCTGGGCCACCGCCGAGGTCATCACGCAGCAGTCTAAAGGGCGAGGAGGCTTACGTGAACGATAAAGCTGCGGGACAGGTGTCGACGCGGGCGCCGCGGTCACCGATGGGCCTGGTGGTCGGCGGCGAAGACGGCGCTCGCGGACACACGGTGAGCCGGTTGCTGGGTCGCATGCGCCACTCCGCGTTCCAGGGGCGCAAGCTCGGCGAGGCGTTCGAGGTCTGGCAGCGCATGATCGAGGGCGAGGGGCTGATCTGCCTGGGGCTGGCCGGCTCGCTGGCCAGCGCCGGCCTGGCGCCGCTGGTCGTGTGGCTCGTCGAGCGCGGCTACGTCGATCTGATCGCCTCGACCTCCGCCAACGTCACCGAGGACCTTCTCGAGGCGCGCGGCGCGCGCTTCGCCCAGGTGGACCCCGAGCACGTGGACGACGCCGCGCTGTGGCGGGAGGGCTTCTACCGCTTCTACGACCACGTCGTCGGGGCCGCCGACTACGACGCCATGGAGGACTTCACCCGGGGGTTCTTCGAGACGCTGGCGGCCCGGTGGGCCGCGCCCGCCCTGTCCGCGGTGAGGTTCATGCACGAGTTCGGGCGCTGGCTGGACGGCCACGGCCTGGGCGGCACGATCGCCGCCACCTGCTTCCGCCACCGGGTGCCGCTCTTCGTCCCGGCCGCGCCCGACGGCCCGCTCGCCGAGGGCTACCGCACGGCGCGCGCGAAGGGCCCGGTAGTCGACTTCTTCGCCGACTACGAGATCGCGCTGCGGATCATGGCCCGCTACATGCCGCCCGGCCCCGGCACCTCCGCCGTCTTCCTGGGCGGCGGCGTCCCGAAGGACTTCATCCAGATCACGGCGACCAGCGTCAAGGCGATCCGAGGCGACGCGGCCCCCAGCCCCCATCTAGCCGCCATCCAGATCACGACGGACAACACCGTATTCGGCGGCCTGGGCGGCGCCTCGGTCGCGAGCGAGTGCATCTCGTGGGGCAAGGAAGCCGCCGACGGCGACAACGTGATGCTCTTCACCGACGTCACGATCGCCCTGCCGCTCCTCTGCCAGGGCCTCTTCGAGCGCTACGGCCCCGCCCACACCCGTCGCGCCCGCGCCACCATCCAGACCGAGCTCGCCGCCGTGCTCGACGCCTGAGCGTCGTCCGCCGCGATCAGGTCAGCGGCGGCGCCAGGTGGCCAGGAGCCAGAGGACGGCGCCGGCGGCGGCACCGAAGGCGAGGGCTTCCTTGACGCCGAACATGACGCGGACGTTCTTGGCGTCGACGTTGCGGGCGATGAGGATGCCGACGGCGCTGTCCGAGATCTCGACCTCCCGGGCGGCGACGGCCACCGCGGCGGAGTGCTCGAGCTCCACCTCGTCACGGGAGAGGACGATCTTGGCCGCCGAGGCCTTGAGCTCGACCTCGCCGCGGGCGGCGATGACGGCGACGGCGCCCGCGGTCACCTGCGCGGAGTCCGTCCGCGCGAGCACGATGCCCCCCTGGGTGACGGAGACATGGTCCGCGTTCATGCGGACGGCGCCGCCCTGGTGGATGGAAATCTCGCGGGCGCGCACCGACCGCGCCCCGCCCTGCCGGATCGTCACCGAGCCGGCCACCACGTCACCGGCCTCCCCCTGGATCTCGCCCGGCGTCTCGCCCGGGTTGGCCTCTTCGCGCTCAGCCATCACCGCTCCTCCTTCTCGATCGTGTCCCGATACTGCCACGCTATCATGCGCTCCATGACAGCGCAGACCGCGGTGCCTACGGTGCAGATCGACAACGAACGGGTGCGCGTGACGGAGTGGCGGTTCGCGCCGGGCGCCGCCACCGGATTCCACCGGCACGAGTACGACTACGTGGTCGTGCCGATGACCACGGGCCGCCTCGGCATCACGGGCCCGGCCGGGGACACCGTCGCCGAGCTGACGATCGGGCTGCCGTACTTCCGCCCCCTCGGCGCCGAGCACGACGTCCGCAACGTCAATCCCTTCGAGTTCGTCTTCATCGAGATCGAGTTGAAGCCACCCGCTCCGTGAGCAGGGCGGTCACGGCCCAGGACCGTCGCGGGTCGTGCTATGGTCTGGGGCTCCAGGAGGGCGATTCATGGGCAAGGACGTCGTCATCGACCTCGCGATCCGCTACGGCTTCCAGGTGCTCGGGGCGCTCGTCATCCTCGCGGCCGGTGCGATCGTGGGGCGCTGGCTCGGGAGTCTCATCGACCGGCGGATGCTGCAGACGCGGGCCATGGAGCCGCCGATGCGGCTGCTCATCGTCCGCGTCCTGCGCATCGTCGTCATGCTGTTCGCGGTGGTGGTGGCGCTGGACAAGTTCGGGTTCCAGATCGCGCCACTGGTCGCCGGCATCGGCGTCGCCGGTCTGGGCATCGGCATCGCGATGCAGGGCGTGCTGAGCAACGTGGTGGCCGGGCTCACCATCATCTTCACCAAGCCGTTCCGGGTCGGCGAGTACGTCGAGATCGCCGGCGTGCGCGGCGACGTGGCCTCGATCGAGCTCTTCTCGACGACGCTGGTCCATCCCGACCGCTCCCGGGTGATCATCCCCAACCGCAAGCTGGTCGGCGAGATCCTGCACAACTTCGGGACGATGCGACAGCTGCACTTGAGCGTCACCGTGCCGCTCACGGCCGACGTGAGCGCCGCGCTGGCCGCGGCCAGCGACGTCGTCACGCGCAACGAGCGCGTGCTGAAGGACCCCGCGCCGGTCGTCGCCGTGGCCCAGATCGGCGAGGGCGGCATCAAGATCGGCGTCAACCCGTGGGTGAAAGTGATCGACGTGGGGGCCACGGAGGGTGAGCTGAACCGCTCGCTGGCCGAGCACTTCCAGGGTCGCGGCCTCCCGCTGGGGCTCGGGCCCGCCGCCGTCCGCCTGATCAACGGCGCCGCGAGCGCCGGCCGGTAGCCGCGGCAGCCCGCGATGGCGCGCGCGGACGAGCTCGCGCGCGGCCTCGTCGCACACCTGCGCCGCGCGCTCTCCGCGCCGGGGGTCGAGCTCGCCGAGGGTCCGACGCCCATCGGCGGCGGCTTCGACACCGAGATCCTGGCGCTGCGGCTGCGAGGAGTGCCGTCGGCCTGGGCGGGGCCGCTCGTGCTCCGCGTCCTGCGCCCTCATCACGATCCCGTGCGGGTGCTGCGCGAGGAGGCCACGCAGAACGTGCTGGCCGACCTCGGCTACCCGGCGCCGCGCGTCCTGCTCGCCACGCGCGACGCTGCGCCGCTCGGTGCACCCTTCCTCGTCATGACGCAGCTGCCGGGTGGGCCGCTGATGGAGCGGCCGCTCGGCATGGCCGGCGTGCTCCTCGACGCGCAGCTCCGGCTGCACGCACTCGATTCCTCACCGCTGGCCCGCGTCCTTGGCGAGGTCGCGACGTTCGACGGCTATCTCGCCGCGCTGGCGTGGCGGGTCGACCTCGCCAGGCTGACCGGCCTGGCGCCGGTGATCGCGTGGCTCCGGGGCCGCCCGCGCCCGGACGCGGCGCCGGTCGTCTGCCACGGCGACCTGCACCCGCAGAACGTGCTCATCGAGGGGCGCCGCCTGAGCGGCGTGCTCGACTGGCCCAACGTGCTCGTCGCCGATCCCGCCTTCGACGTCGCGTCCACACACCTCATCCTGCGCTTCGTGCCGGCGGAGCTGGTCTCGGTGCCCCGGTCGCTGCGCTGGCTGCTCCGCGTGGGGCAGCGGGTCCTGGCCCATCGCTATCTCGCGGGCTACCGCCGGCGTCGCCCGATCCGGCGCGAGCGCCTCGCCTACTACGAGGTCGCGGCGGCCATGCGCGCTCTCGTCCAGGCGGGCGAGAGCCGGCGGCGTACGGTGGGGGAGCCGCCGAGCGCACTGGACCGCTCGCCGTACGCCGCGCGGCTGCTGGCCCACGTGCGCACGCTCACCGGCGTCCCCGCCGACCTCCCCCCGCCGCCGTGGTAGAAGTAGACGCGTGTAACCGAGGGGCGCCACGGCCGTGCCGGGGCGCTCCGAACGACGGGGGGATTGGGGGCCATTTCGGGGCCCCATGTTCATATGACCTGGCGAATCGGGGTGGACATCGGCGGCACCTTCACCGACGTGGTGCTCGCCGACGAGGCGAGCGGCGCGGTCGCCGTGGTGAAGGTCTCGACCACGCCGCGCGACTTCGCCCAGGGCGTGGTCGACGGCCTGCGCGAGGCCATGCGCGTGCACGGCGTGGGCGCGGCCGACGTTGGCTGGCTCGCCCACGCGACGACCGTCGTCACCAACGCGCTGCTGGAGGGCAAGGGCGCCCGCACCGCGCTGGTGACGACCCGCGGCTGTCGCGACGTGCTCGAGCTACGGCGCTCGGCCCGCGCCAGTCTCTACGACCTCTTCCAGGATGCGCCGGCGGTGCTCGTGCCCCGTCACCTGCGCCTCGAGGTCGACGAGCGCGTGGACGCGCAGGGGCAGGTGGTGGCCGCGCTCGACCCGAGCGACGTCGACGCGGCCGTCGACTTCATCCGGCGCCACGAGGTCGACGCGATCGCGGTCTGCCTGCTCTTCTCCTTCCTCAACGACACGCACGAGCGGCTCGTGGGCGAGCGATTGCGCGCGGCGTTCCCCGATCGTCCGGTCTTCCTGTCGAGCGAGGTGCTGCCGGAGATCCGCGAGTTCGAGCGCACGAGCACGACCGCCGTGTGCGCGTACGTCGGCCCGATCTTGAAGTCGTACCTGGCGCGGCTGGAGACCGCGGTGACCGCCATGGGCCTGCCGGCGCCGTGGGTGATGGGCTCGAGCGGCGGCGTCTTCTCGGTGGCCGAGGGGCTGCGCATGCCGGCGATGGCGGTCGAGTCGGGGCCAGCGGCCGGCGTGATCGCCGCCGCGCTCGTCGGTCGGCAGCGCGGGTTGGCGAACCTCATCTCGTTCGACATGGGCGGCACGACGGCCAAGGCGAGCCTGATCGAACGCGGCGAGATCACGACGACGTCGGAGTACGAGGTCGGCGGCGGCGGCAACCTGCGCCGCTGGCTGCATGGCACCGGCCATCCGATCCGCGTGCCGGTGATCGACCTGGCCGAGGTGAGCGCCGGTGGGGGCTCGATCGCCTGGATCGATCCGGGCGGCGTGCTGCGCGTGGGGCCGGAGAGCGCGGGGGCCGAACCGGGGCCCGTCTGCTACGGGCAGGGCGGCGCACGCCCCACCGTCACCGACGCAGACCTCGTGCTCGGCTACCTCGATCCGGTGGCGCTGCTCGGCGGCGCCCTGCCGGTCGATCTCGGCCGCGCCCGGGAGGCCATCGAGCGCGAGATCGCCAAGCCGCTCGGCCTCGGCGTGCTCGAGGCGGCCGCCGGCATCGTGGACGTCGTCAACGCCGGCATGGCCGGCGCGCTGCGGATCGTCTCGGTCGAGCGCGGCCACGATCCTCGCGAGTTCACGCTGGTAGCCTTCGGGGGCGCCGGTCCGGTGCACGCCGCGCGGCTGGCCGAGGAGCTGGAGATCCCGCGCGTGCTGATCCCGCCGATCCCCGGGGGCTTCTCGGCGCTCGGACTGGTCGCGACCGACGTGCGTCGCGACTACGTGCGGACCTTCTACGCGCCGCTGGCGACCGCCGCGCCCGCCGACGTGGCCGCGGCCCTCGCCGCGATGGAGGTCGAGGCCCGCGCGATGCTGCACCGGGCGGGCGTGCCCGAGGCGCGCTGGGAGCTGACGCGGGCCGCTGACTGCCGCTATCCGCGCCAGGCCTACGAGCTGACGGTCCCGGTGGCCGGCGGCCCCGTCGACGCGGCGACGCTGACGCGCCTGGCCCGTGACTTCCACGAGCGCCACCGCGCGACGTACGGCCACGCGAGCCCCGACGAGCCCGTGCAGTGCGTGAACCTCCGACTCTCGGCCGTGGGACGACTGGCGCCACTCGACCTCGCGCGCGGGGCGGACCCCGTCGCGGCGCCGCCGCCACGCTCGCGGGAGGCCTACTTCAAGGAGCGCGGTGTGGCGCGCTGCGAGGTGCTCGTGCGCGGCGCGTTGCCGGTCGGCACGAGCCGGCCCGGGCCGCTGATCGTCGAGTCGCCCGACACGACCATCGTCGTGCCGCCCGCCTGGACCTTGACCGTCGAGGCCGGCGGGCTGATCGCCCTGGAGAGACGCCATGCGTGAGATCGATCCCGCGACGTTCGAGGTGGTGAAGAACGCGCTCTACTGCGCCGCCGAGGAGATGAAGGTCGTGCTGGCCAAGACGGCGTACTCGCCGCTGCTCAAGGTGGCCGGCGACTATTCGTGCGGCCTCTTCGACGTGCGCGGCGAGATGGTCGCGCAGGGGCCCGACCTGCCCATCCACCTGGGCTCGATGCCGCTCGCGGTCAAGGCCGTCATCGAGGCCTTCGACACGTTCGAGGCCGGTGACGTCTTCATCCACAACGATCCCTACCACGGCGGGAGCCACCTCCCCGACGTCAACGTCGTCACGCCCGCCTTCCACGAGGGGACCCTGCTGGGCTTCGCCTGCGTGCGGGCCCACTGGCCCGACGTCGGCAGCGCCACGCCCGGCTCCTACGGCGCCACGACCGAGATCTACGGGGAGGGCCTGCGGCTGCCGCCGGTGCGGCTGCACGCGGCGGGGGTGCCGAACCGGGACGTGGAGGCGATCATCTTCACGAACGTGCGCACTCCTGACGAGCGCCGCGGCGACCTGCGGGCCCAGCTCGCGGCCACCCACCGCGGAGTGACGCGGCTGCAGGAGCTCGCCCGCAAGCACGGCGCCGCGCGGCTGCTGGCGATCATGCAGGAGGTCATGGACTACTCCGAGCGCATGATGCGCGCGCAGCTGGCCGCGCTGCCCGACGGCACCGCCACCTTCGAGGACTTCTGCGACGGCGACGGCATCCTCGACGACGGCGACAAAGACGATCGACCGTTCTGGATCCGCATGCGCGTGGACAAGCGAGGCGACCGGCTCACGGTCGACTTCGCCGGCACGGACGCCCAGGTGCCAGGGCCGATGAACGCGCCGCTCAACGTGACGGCGTCGGGGATCTACTGCGCGATCAAGATGATCGCCGACCCCGGCGACCTCGTGCCCCCGAACTCCGGTTGCTGGCGCGCGATCACGCTGGCCGCCGAGCCCGGCACCGTCGTCAGCGCGGTGGCGCCGGCGTCGGTCGTCTACGCCAACCACGAGATCAGCCATCGCGTGTGCGACATGCTCTTCGGCGCCATGGCCCAGCTGGCGCCCGATCGGGTGATGGCCTGCTCGCAGGGCACGTCGGCCATCCTGACCCTGGGCGGCGTGGACGAGCGCACCGGCGGGCGCTACGTCTCCTACGAGACGATCAAGGGGGGCTTCGGCGCTCGGCCCACGAAGGACGGCATCACGGGCATCGCCAGCGGCATCTCCAACACGATGAACACGCCGATCGAGGTGCTCGAGATGTCGTTCCCGGTCCGCGTTGAGCGCTACGCGATCGTGCCCGACAGCGGCGGACCCGGGCGCTTCCGCGGCGGCTGCGGCGTCGAGCGCGTGTGGCGGGTGCTCGGTCTGCCCTCGCGGGCGAGCGTGTGCCTCGAGCGGACGAAGTCGGCGCCGTTCGGACTGGCCGGCGGCGGCGCCGGCGCGCCCGGCCGCATCGCGGTGGCCGTCGACGGCGCCGAGCGCGAGCTGGTCAGCAAGGGCGCCTTCACGGCGCCGCCGGGCGCCGGGATCCACCTGCGCGCGCCCGGGGCCGGCGGCGTCGGGGCGGCCGCCGCCCGGGACCGCGCGCGGCTGCGCGACGACGTGGTCAACGGCTACGTGTCGCCGGCGGCCGCCGTCGCGCAGTACGGCGCGCGCGACGCGTCGGCGCTGACGTGCCCGTCGTGCCGGACGGCCTCCGCGTGAGCGCCGGCGACCGTCTCGCCGGGAAGGTCGCGATCGTCACCGGCGGCGCCGCCGGGCTCGGCCTCGCCTACGCGCGTCGGTTCGTGGCCGAGGGGGCGCGCGTGGTGATCGCCGACGTCGTGGACGGGGCCGACGCGCTGAAGCGCCTCGACGCGCCGGCGGCGACGCACGCGGTGCGCGCCGACGTGGCGGTGTTCGCCGACTGCGAGCGCATGGTGGACGAGACGCGACGACGCTTCGGCCGCGTCGACGTCCTCGTCAACAACGCGGCCGTCTTCGCCACGCTCAAGCCCAGTCACTTCGAGGCGATCCCCGAGGCCGAGTGGGACCGCGTGATGGCCGTCAACGTCAAGGGCATCTGGAACTGCGCGAGGGCGGCGGCGCCGGTCATGCGGGCCCAGGGCGGCGGCCGCATCGTCAACGTCGCCTCGGCCATCGCCCACAAGGGCACGGCCGGGCTGCTGCACTACGTGACGTCGAAGGGTGCCGTCATCGCCATGACCCGCGCGCTGGCGCGCGAGCTCGGCCCCGACGGCATCGCGGTCAACGCCGTCGCGCCCGGCCTCATCATGAGCGAGACGGTGCTCGCCAACCCCGACATCACGTCGTTCCAGCGCGAGGCCGTGCTTGCCTCCCGCGCGCTCAAGCGCGAGGCGGGGGCGGAGGACGTCGAGGGCACGGTGGTTTTCCTGGCCTCGGCCGACAGCGCATTCATGACCGGCCAGACCCTGATCGTCGACGGCGGCTCGGTGTTCGTGTAGCGCCCATCGAATCTCTTGAACGACGACCGACGGTCGTCGTATAAGAGCGCCGGTCCCTGACCGTTCTCCGCAGTCTCACGGGCGAAGAGCGGGTCGTTCCCGCACAAGGGGCGCCGATGCGTTTCCGACCATCCATCTACACGCTGGCTGTCTGTCTTCTGGTCGTCAGCACGCCACTCCTCCTGCCCGTTCCCGCGTGGTCGGACGGTGGGGATGTGCTCTGGGAGCGCACGTTCCACGAGGGCAACGACTTCGCGACCTCGGTTGCCAGCCACGGAGGGCGTGTCTTCGCCGGCGGCTTCATGCAGTTCGAGAGCGCCGACGACGTGAACGTCGTGCGCGCATTCAGCGCGCGGACCGGGCGCGTGCTATGGACGCGGCGAGCGCCCAAGGTGGCCGACTCCGAATCTGTGCTCCTCGCCGTGGCGGGCCACGTGCTGGTTGCCAGCCTGGGTCCGACCATCCAGGCCTATCACGCCCACACGGGGGCCGTCGTCTGGGAGGACGACGACCCGGGCGGCCGAGTCTCCGGGATCGCCGCCGGTGAGCATCTGGTAGTCGCGGTGGGTAGCCGACTCGCGGGCGGCCGTCTGGTGAGGGCGTATGACCCGGCCACCGGCGAGTTGCTGTGGGAGGACGTGTCCGACGCGCCGGAGGATCGTGAGACCGCCTTCGCGGTCGTCGTCGTCGCCGGTCGCGTGTTCGTCGCGGGCGAACGCACCGACTCCCAAGGCCGCGGCACGCTCCGCGTCCGCGCCTACCGAGCCCGAACCGGCCGGCTGATCTGGGAGGATTCTGGCTCGGGCGACGGAGCCGGTCCGGGCTCGACGAGCGTGGGTTTCGCGGTGGTCAGCCACGCGGGCGTCGTGGCCGTGGCCGGGGAGCGCGACCTCAACCCCTTCGTCCGCGCCTGGGCGGCGGGCACGGGGCGGCCGCTCTGGCAGCACGAGGTTCCCCAGGACCCCGGCCTCCCGACGGTCGGATTCTTCGATGCCGCCGACGTCCAGGGGCGCCGGCTGATCGTCGGTGGCAGCCGCGGCGGGTTCCTGGTCCAGGCCCTCGACCTGTGGACGGGCGCGCTGCACTGGGAGCAGCGCTCGCGCACGGCGCTCGGCGTCGCGCTCGCCGTGACGCACGCCGCCCGGACGGTCGTGGCCACCGGCCTCGACGACCGGAACTGGCTGGTGCAGGCGTACGACGCCAGGTCGGGTCGGCTGCTGTGGGAGGATCGGATCGCCGGCCCGGGGGGCGCCGCAATCGCACGCGACGACGAGGCGACGCACGGCCGCGTCTTCGTGGTCGGTGAGGTGAACCAGGGTGACCCCGACGCCGCCGATGCCGTGATCCGCGCCTATGACCTCCGGTGACGCGTAGCGCCCGGCGGGTTTACTGGATGACGTGATCCGCGCGGGCAATCACGGACGAGGGCACGACCACGCCGAGCGTCTTGGCCGTCCGCGCGTTGACGACCAGCTCGAACTTGGTGTTCTGCTCCACGGGGAGCTCCGCCGGTCGCGCGCCCTTGAGGATCCGATCCACGTAGCCGGCGGCTCCCCGATACGCCTCGGGATAGGTCGGCCCATACGTCAGTAACAGGCCGCTCGCGGCGTACTCCCTTGCACCGCTCACCGCCGGCAGGTGGTGGCTGATCGCGAGGCCGGCGATCCGCTCGCTGTGAGGATAGAACAGCGGATCGGCCAGGACGATGAGCGCGTCGGGGCGCGGTTTGACCATCAGCGTGAAGGCGCGATCCAGGTCCGCGGGCGAGCGGGCCTCGACGACCTGCAGCTGCAACCGGAGCGCGGTCGCCGCCGCCTTCGCCTCGGCCAGCTGTCGCTGGGCGAACGCCAGGTTCGTGGGATTCCACAGCGCGGCGACGCGGGACATACGCGGGAGCACCTGCCGCAGCAGCTCGAGCTGCTTGCCGACGACGTCGGCGGCGACCGAGGACGTCCCGGTGACGTTGGCGCCCGGTCGGGCCAGGCTCGCCACCAGCCGAGTCCCGACGGGATCGGCGACGGCCACCATCACGATTGGGATCGTCCGCGTCGCCTGCTGCGCGGCGAGAGCGGCCTGGGTGACGACCGCAACGATCACGTCCACGTCGAGCGCGACCAGCTCGGCCGCGAGCGTCGGCAGCCGCTCGAACCGGCCCTCCGCCGACCGGTACTCGATGGCGACGCTCCGTCCGTCCTCGTGGCCGAGCTGGCGCAGGGCGTCCCGGAAGTGCTCGTCGCGCGCCGGCTGGGCATTCGGCGTCAGGTACCCGATTCGGGGGATCTTGCCCGGTCGCTGCGCGGCGGAGCGAAGCGGTCCCGCGACGACGCCGAGTGCCAGGACCGCGAGCAGGAGGCGTCGCCGCGTCATCGGGGGGCAGACATGCGAACGGGGCGACCCGATGGTCGCCCCGTTCGAGGACGGTGACGCGAAGCCTGGTCTACGCCCAGACGCGCGCGTCGCGGCCGGCCACGTAGGTCGGCTGCCGCTGGGCCGGATTGCGGTTGATCAGCGGGCGACGGTACATCGGGTGCGTCACGCAGCGCACCTCGTGCTCGAGCTCGAACATCACCTTGCCGTTCTCGGGGTCGGTGATCTCCACGAAGCGGTACTGGTACGGGTTGCTCTCCTCGCTGACGATCCCGCGCTCCAGCATCTTCTTGTGGGGGCCGGAGAAGTCGGCGACGTAGATCGCGATGTGATGGCCGTCGTAGAACTCGAGCGGCTCGTTCGTCTCGCGGAAGACCAGCTTCTGCGAGGTGCCAACCTTGACCTCGGTGGCGACGCTGCCGTTGCGCACGACCTGGGAGGGCGCGCCCATGATGTGCGTGTAGAAGCGGCAGATGCCCGGCGCCGTCCCCTCGGGCACCGGCAGCTCCACGTACGGCATGCCCAGCTCCATCCGCGGGAACTGCGGACCCGGCCGGTGCAGGCGGAATCGGTTGCCCCACGGGCACGTGACGTCGGCGTAGTCGCCCTGCAGGCGGCACGAGAACTTCGTGCCCTTCAGACGCTCGGACGCCGCGCTCACGCGGGCCGGCAGCTCGTCGAAGTCGGGGATCACCAGGCCCGTGAAGCCGCGCAGCACCTGGGCGTCGGCCGTCGGCAGGTGGAACTGCGAGTGGCCCACGTTGATCCACATGTTCTCGAGGCCGACCATCAGGTACGGGTCGCGGGTCAGGCCGAGGGCGACCACATAGAACTGCGTGGCCGTCTGCTGGCAGGGAATGCGGACGTTGACGTGCTCGAGGTGAACGATGTTGCCGACGTCTTCCAGCGCGCGATCGAACGTTTCACCGGCCATGGCTCGCCTCCCACGGGGATTGTACCTCAGGACGGACGGGCGGGGAGATAGCCGAGGAGCAGGGCGGCAAGGTGGACGAGCAGGAGCTTGTTCCAGGCCCGGCTCGCCGCCAGCGCCTCGGCCGGCGGCAGCTCGACGGCGAAGGCGTCGGCCAGCGCGGTCTGGGTGAGGCTCATGGCGCCGACCATGAAGTGGGGCGATACGACGCCGCCCGGTCCGTGCGGGCGGTGGCTGTGCGACAGCCCGATCGTCAACAGGTAGTAGGCGTGCTCGTGGGTGAGCGCCGCCTGCGCGGTCTCGCGCAGCCACCGGGCCAGCGAGTGCCGCCGCCGCTCGATGCGGACCCGGTCCGGCTCCCCGTCGGGGCCCAGGAAGAACCGCGCCGAGGCCGGGAACCTCAGGAAGTGCTCGTAGAGCGCCGCGGTGAGGGCCTCCTCGCGCGCCAGCACGGCCGGCGCCGTCCGCCGCACGATCGCCGCGTCGCCGTCGTCGAATCCGACGAACTCCGCCAGCTCCCGCACGAACCGCGGCATGTCCGTCGCGGGCAGATAGGGCTCGTGGGCCATGCTAGGAGCGCGCGTGCAGCGCGACGGTGGTGGTTGGCAGGTCGCGCGCCGTGTCCCGCACCCGCGCGCATGGCTCGCCTGCCGCCGCTGCTCGTTCGGCGCGTGGCTCGCTGCGACCCCCCATCCCCCAAGGGGGCTGGCGCGAGGGCTTTCGTCCGTCGGCGGCTTGCTCGCCCCACGCCGAACGAGCGCGGCGGCGACGGCTCGCCATGATGCGCGAGTGCGGGACACGGCACGCGACCTGCCCCCCACCACCGTCGCGCTGCACGCGCATCACTACACCAGTGGCCACGGGTAGCCGCGGCCGATCGTGTCGGATGGGAAGCGGCCCATCTTCAGCAGGGCCCTGGTGCGCTTCAGCAGCACGGCGCACTCGTCGGGGGCGATGAGCTCGCGGAACGCGGCGGGCAAGGGCTTCGCGACGAGGCGCTTGAGGTCGTCGCGCAGCTCGGCGGGGACGGGCTCGTCGGCGAAGTCCCAGATGACCGTGCGGAGCTTGGGGTCGGTGTGGAAGCAGAGGCCGTTGTCGATCGCGTAGATCGTGCCGTCCTCGCCCAGCAGGCAGTGGCCGCTCTTGCGGTCCGCGTTGTTGGTGATGAGGTCGAACGCGCAGATGCGGCGGAGGCGGTCGTGGTGCTTGTCGTCCTCGCGCATCGTGAAGTAGTGCTGCTCGAAGTCCGCGGCGATGAAGAGCTGCACGGAGCCCTCGCCGTAGGGGCCGTCGCGCTCGATCGTCAGCGGCACGAGCCCCCAGCCGAGCACCTCCGACAGATGCCAGGCGGCCAGCTCCCGGCGGTAGAGCCCGGACGGGAAGTCCCACAACGGCCGCTCGCCACGCTCGGGCTTGTAGACACCGAGCGCACTGGCGCCGTCGAGCGTGGCCTCGACGAGGAGCGTCGCGTTGCTGCTCCACGGCAGCCGGCCCTTGACCGTGAGCTCGCCCCGCGTGAGCACCTCCACGACGGGCGCCGACGCCATCACGCCTTGGCGACGACGTGGCCGTTGCTGCGCGGGCAGACGTGGCCGGCGGGATCCTTCGGCTCGCCGCACATCGGACACGTAGGCCGGCCGGCGCGCTGCAGCGCGCGCGCCAGCTCGACGAACGCCGCCGCCTGTGCCCGCGTGATCGCGAACCGTGCCGAGGCCGGCTCGGGTCCACCCGACGCCTCGGCGGCGCCCTCCTCCTCGTCCTCCTCGCGCTCGACGCGCTCGTTGGCGACGACGACGATGCGGTCGCGCTCGCCGTCGTACCCGACGCCGAGCGAGCCGACCGGCCACGCCGGCTCGAAGGGCTGCAGCAGCTCGCGCCGCTCGTCGGCGGCCCCGGCCGAGCCGGGCAGCCGAGCCAGCAGCCCGCCGAGATACTCGCCGAGCGCGGCGACCTGTTCCTTCTCGCACTTGAGCGTGACGAGCGTGCCGGCCTCGCGCGCCTGCAGGTAGAAGACGCGCTGGCCGGGCACTCCCACCGCGCCCGCGGTGAAGTGGTCGGGGGCGTCGAGCTGGAAGGAGGCGCTCACGAGACCGCCACGCCGTCGCCGAGACTGTTCATGCCGAGCACCGTCGGGCCGAGGGCGCCGTAGGCAATGGTCGTGATCGAGCCCGGCGCGACCGCCAGGCGCTGGAAGAGGTCGAGGTGCATGCCGAGCGCGTGGGCGAGCGCGGCCTTGATGGGATCGGCGTGCGACACCGCGACGACGACGCCTCCGCGGTGGCGGTCTACCAGGCGCCCGAGCGTCGCCGTCACGCGCGCCTGCATCTCGACGAAGGACTCGCCCTCGGGGAACCGGAAGCCGCTCGGGTAGCGCTGGACCGTCGACCATTCCGGGCGCTTGCTGACCCGGTCCAGCCGGAGGCCGGTCCACTCACCGACGTCGAGCTCCAGCAACCCTCGCTCGATCCGGAGCGCCAGTCCGCGCGCACGCGCGATCGGCATCGCCGTCTCGCGCGCGCGCTCGAGGGGCGAGGCATAGACGGCGGCGACGCGCTTGAGCTTGGCGATGCGCGCCGCGGCGGCCTCGGCCTGGCGGCGGCCGTCGTCGGAGAGGTGCAGGCCGGGCGCGCGGCCGGGCAGCACGTGCCCGGTCGTCGCGGTCTGCCCATGGCGTACGAGAAGGACGAGCGTGGGCTTCCTCGTGGCGCGGACCATGTCGTTCGTGGACAGACTAGCACTGGCGTGCGACCGGCGCCGGGCTAGACTTGCGACCGTGCGCGATCCGCAGCACGACGATCCTGCCGCGGTCGTCGCCGGCCTCGACGCCGGTGCCGAGCGCGTGATCACCCGCCTCGAGTCCGGCGCGATGGTCTGGCGGCGATGGGGCGTCGGCGCGCCGCTGGTGCTCCTGCACGGCGCGAGCGGGTCGTGGACGCACTGGATCCGCAACATCCCGGCGCTGGCCGCGCGACGGCGCGTGCTCGCGCCCGATCTGCCCGGCTTCGGCGACTCCGACGCGCTGCCGGAGCCTCACACCGCCGAGCGGCTGGTGAACGCGCTCGCGACCGGGCTCGCCCAGGCGCTGCCCGCGCCGGCCGACTTCGACCTGGTCGGCTTCTCGTTCGGCGGCATCATCGCCGGGATGCTCGCGGCGCACCTGGGTCGGCGGGTCGGCCGGCTCGTGCTGATCGGCCCCAACGGCATGGCCCTGCGCACCGACGTGGCCGACCTGGCGCTCGCGCGCGTGACGCCCGGCATGGACGAGGCGGCGGCGCGGGAGGTCCACCGCGAGAATCTCCGCCGCCTCATGCTGGCGGATCCGGCGGCGGCCGACGACCTCGCGGTGCACGTGCAGGTCGAGAACCTCCGCCGCGCGCGCTTCAGGTCCGGCGAGATCCCGACCTCCGACGTGCTGCTGCGCGCGCTCCCGCGGATCGAGGCGAGGCTAGGGGCGATCTTCGGGGGCCGCGACGCGTTCGTGGGACCGTATCTCGACGAGCGCCGCGAGACGCTCGCAGCCGTCCAGCCCGGCCTCGACTTCCGCGTGGTCGAGGGCGCGGGCCATTGGGTGAACTACGAGGCGCCGGCGAGGGTGGAGGAGGCCCTGCTGGAGATGCTGGCGTCTCCAGCAGGGCGTGATCTTACTTGCTCGCGCCCTTCGGCGGCACCACCCAGTAGTAGATCGTGTGCTCCTCGGGAACCTTCACCGTGATCGTCCGCAGCGGCTTCCAGTCGCCCATGTCGTAGTTGTGCGAGACGATGCGGGTGCCCGGCTTGAGGTCGGAGAGCAGCTTGGGCCGCAGCCGGAGGTTGACGTCGGGCAGCAGGTAGAGCGTGACGACGGTCGCCTCCTTGATGTCGGTCTCGAAGAGGTCCTGCTGCATGAACCTCACCTTGTCGGCCACGCCGGCCTTCACGGCGTTGGCGCGCGCCTCGGTGACGCGGGCGGGATCGATGTCGACGCCGACGCCCCGGGTGCCGAACTTCTTGGCGGCGGTGATGGGGATGCGGCCGTCACCCGAGCCGAGGTCGTACAGCACGTCGTTCTTGCCGACCTTGGCGACCTTCAGCATCTCGGCGACGACGAGCTCGTGCGTCGGCACGTACGGAACTTCCGGCTCTTTCTCGAGCGGCTTGAGCTGTTGCTGCGCGAGGCTGGAGCCGGCCACGGTGAGGCCGAAGGCCAGCGCGAGCGCGGAGACGACCAGGGATCGGGGCAGCCGCATGTCAGGATCCTCCTTTGGTGAGCGCGAGGCCCAGCGTGCCGGCGGCAAGCACGCCCACGCCGACCAGCGCGCCGAGGCCCGTGTAGGCCAGGCTGGAGTAGACGAGGTAGCCGCTGGTCGCGCAGAACGCCAGCGGCGTGAGGGGGTAGAAGGGGACGCGGAACGGTCGTGGCCGCGCGGGGTCGCGCCACCGCAGGACGAACAGCGCGACGCCGGTCAGGCACAGGAACATCCAGAACACCGGCGCGGTGTACTCGACCATCGTCTCGAAGCCGCTGCGGGTCAGACCGCCCAGCCCGACCAGAGCCAGCGCCATCGCGCCTTGCGTGAGCAGGGCATTGACCGGGGTGCGGGTGACCGGGTGCCAGCGGCCGAGGAAGCCGAGCGCGCCGAAGTCGCGCCCCACGGCGTACGACGAGCGGGCGCCCGTGAAGATCGCCGCGTTGATCGACGTGAGGGCCGCGACGACGACGAGGGCGCCCGCGAGGCGAGCCCCCTGCGGCCCGAACGCGATGTGGACGACGTCCGCCGCGACCGCCTTGGAGCCGGCCACGCCGGCGACGCCGAGCGTGGTCAGGAAGGTCCAGTTGATGAGCAGGTAGAGCGCGGTCACCAGGGCCAGGCTCCACACGAGCGCGCGCGCCATCGTGCGCCCCGGATCGCGCAGCTCCCCGGAGAGATAGGCCGCCTCGTTCCAGCCCCCATAGGTCAGCAGGACGAACACCATGACCAGGCCGAAGGTTCCCGGCGACCGCGCGGCGCTCATCGAGGCGACGGTCGTGGTCGGCTCGGCCGCCAGCCCGGCGAGGACGATCAGGAGGATGCCCACCACCTCGATCGCCGTGAGCACGTTCTGGGTGGTGGCGCCCTGGCGGACGCCGGCGATGTTCGTGGCGGTCAGGAGGACGACCATGACGGCGGCGCAGATCGGCGAGCCCCACGCGCCGAGCCGCAGGGTCTCGGCCGCGTAGTCGCCGAGGACGAAGGCGAGGAGCGCGATGGCACCGGTCTGGACGACGCTCAGCCGGGCCCACGCGAAGAGGAAGCCGAGTCGCGGGCCGAACGCGCGCGTCAGGTAGTGATAGTCGCCGCCGGTGTTCGGATAGGTCGACGCCAGCTCGGCGTAGCAGAGCGCGCCGAGCAGCGACACGATGCCGCCGGCCAGCCACGCCAGCAGGGCGACGCTCATGCTGCCGGCGTGCTCGGCCACCAGCGACGGGGTGCGGAAGATGCCGACGCCGACGATCGTGCCCACGATGAGGCCGATCGCGTCGCGCAGGCCGAGCACGGCCCGCGGGTTCGTTTCAGCGGTCGTCGAGGTCATGGTTCCCGGGGCAGCAAGGCCGGTGCCCGTGACTCCCGGGACCCGCCGCCGTCGGCCTCCAGCTTACACGCGGATTCAGCCACGGCCGTCGCGGGCCGCGGTCAGCAGGGCCCAGAGACGCGCCGGCGTCACCGGGACCTCGTGGATGGTCACGCCCAGCTCGGCGACGGCGTCCTCGATCGCGTTGGCGATCGCCGCCGCGCCGCCGATGGCGCCACTCTCGCCCACGCCCTTCACGCCGAGCGGGTTGATGGCCGAGCGGTGCTCGTCGAGCGTGACGGGCAGCGGCGGCAGCACGTCGGCGCGCGGCACCGCGTAGTCCATGAGACTGCCGGTGAGCAGCTGCCCGTCGGCGTCGTAGACGATCTCCTCCAGCAGCCCCGCCGCGATGCCCTGGGCGGCACCGCCCTGCAGCTGCCCCTCCACGATCGCCGGATTGATGGCGCGGCCGGGATCGTGGACGATCGCGTAGGCGAGCAGGCGCGCGGCGCCGGTGTCGACGTCGACCTCCACCACGGCGGCCTGGACGCCGAACGCCCACGTGACGGTGTCGGGATAGAAGTAGGTGCACGCGTTCAGCGTCGGATCGGGCGTGCCGCGCAGCGCCTTCGACTTCACCGCCGCGTGGGCGAGGCGACCGAGCGGTACCGCGCGATCGGGCAGGCCGGCGACGAAGGCGCGGCTGGCCTCGATGCGCACGTCCTCGGCCGCGCACTCCAGCAGCTCGGCGGCGACCCGCGCGGCCTTGGCGCGCACCTCGCGCGCGGCACTCGCGACGGCGGGCCCGCTGTTGACCATCACGCGGCTGCCGCCGGTGCCCATGCCGATCGGGAAGCGCTCGGTGTCGCCGCCCACGACGATCACGTCGTCCCAGGCGGCGCCCAGCTCGGTCGCGGCCACCTGCGCGAGCGTGGTCGCGTGGCCTTGACCCTGCGCGGCGACGCCGATGAACACGTAGACCTTGCCGCTCGGATCGACGCGGACCGTCGCGCCCTCGTAGGGCCCGAGGCCGGTGCCCTGCGCGTAGCAGGCGACGCCGACGCCGAGACGACGCGCGCCGGCGCCCTGCGCCTTCTGACGGCGGCGCCAGCCCTCGTAGTCGAGCAAGGTGAGCGCGCGCTCGAACGCGGCGGGAAAGTCGCCGGGGTCGTAGGTGACGGGCACGCCGTCCTTGTAGGTGAGGCCGGGCCGGTACGGCATCTCCTCGGGCCGCACGAGGTTGCGCCGGCGCAGCTCGGCCGGGTCGAGCCCCACGCGGCGCGCGGCGAGATCCATCAGCCGCTCCATCACGAACACCGCCTCGGGACGGCCGGCGGCGCGGTAGGCGGCGTTGAGCGTCTTCGTCGTCACGACGCTGTTGCCGCTGCCGCGGTACGCGGGCACGCGGTACGGCCCCGGCAGGTGATTGACGGTGTTGAGCGTGAGCCCGTCGCCCTGGGCCGGATAAGCACCCACGTCGGCGAGGAACGACGTCTCCAGCGCGGCGATGCGTCCGTCGGCGGTGAGGCCGAGGCGCGCGTCGTGCACCTGCTCGCGATCGTGACCGAGGGCCATGAAGTCCTCGCGGCGGCTCTCGCTCCAGCGCACCGGGCGGCCGAGCCGCAGCGCGGCGGCGGCGACCAGGATCTCGTCGGGGTAGACGTCGCCCTTGGGACCGAAGCCGCCGCCGACGTCGGGGACGAGCACGCGGATGGACTCCGCCGGGAGCGCGAGCGCCGCCGCGGTCGCGTCGCGCAGGCGGTAGGGATTCTGGATCGAGGCCCAGATGACCAGCGCGCCGGTCTCGGCCTCGCGCCAGGCGATCGCCCCCCGCGTCTCGATCGGGACCGCCGCGAGGCGTGGGTGGCGGAAGCGACCGCCGACGATCACCTCCGCGCGGGCGAACCCCGCCTCGGCGTCGCCCACGCGGGCGCTCACCGGCAGGGTGGTGTTGTCTGCCCAGCCCTCGTGCACGCGCGTCGTCGAGGTGGTCGCCGTCTCGACGCTCGCGAGCGCGGGCAGCGGCTCGTACTCGACGCGCACGGCCTCGAGGGCGTCGGCGAGCTGGACCGGCGTCTCGGCCACGACGACCGCCACAGCCTCGCCGACGTACCGCACCTGCTCGCGCGCCAGGATGGGCACCGCGAACGGGCGACCCTTGTGCGTGCCGCCCCACGCCGCCGCGAGCGCGGCCCCGACGCCCGGCAGGTCGGCCGCGCTCCAGGCGGCGAGCACGCCCGGCCGCGCGCGCGCCGCGGCGAGGTCGACGGCGCGCAGACGCGCGTGCGCGTGCACGGCCCGGACGACGCCCAGGTGCGCCGCACCCGGGCGCACCACGTCGTCGACGAAACGTCCGGCCCCCGTGAGGAGCCGGACGTCCTCCTTACGGCGAGGAGAAGCGCCGAGCATGACCCGCGCGGGGCGCTACCCGACGTGCTCTCGGAAGAAGTCGATGGTCCGCTGGCGCGCCTGCCGCGCGCTCGGCTCGTGGAACGAGCCGCGCTCGTCGCAGCTGAAGCCGTGGCCGGCGGGGTAGATGTGCATGGGGATCGTGGGATGCTGGGCCTTGATCCGGTCCCAGTGGTCCTTGGGGATCGAGGCGTCGGTCTCGCCGAAGTGGAAGATGACCGGGCAGCGCGGCTGCTCACCGGCCGTGTCGGCCACGCCCCCGCCGTAGAACGACGACGCGGCGGCGACCCCGGGGATGCGCGTGGCGGCCAGCCAGGCCATGGTGCCGCCGAAGCAATAGCCGACCACGCCGACCTTGAGCCCGGTCTTCTGCAGCTCCTTCGCCGCTGCGGCCACGTCCTTCACCGCGTCCTCGATCTGCAGCTTACCGCGCACCATCCGGCCCCGCTCGATGTCGGCGGGCGCGTAGCCCGTCTCGAAGTCGCGCTCCACCCGGTCGAACAGCGCCGGCGCGATCGCGATGTAGCCGTCGGCCGCGAAGCCGTCGGTGACCTTCTTGATGTGCGAGTTGACGCCGAAGATCTCCTGGACGACGACCAGTCCGCCCCGGGGCTTCCCGGACGGAGTGGCGCGGTAGGCGGACAGGCGGTGGCCGTCCTCGGCGGTCAGCGTGAGCATCTCTCCCATGAGGTCCTCCCGATGGCGGTCTGAAACCCGCCCCATGCAAACACGCCAGGGCGCGGGAGGCAAGCGGGAGTCTGCAAGGTCAGGCGGTCGCCTGGCCGTCCCCCCAGAACACCGGCTCCGGCGTGAGCCGCACGCCGAAGCGGGCCTCGACGGTGTCCTGCACCCGGCGCGCAAAGGCGGCGACGTCGCAGGCTCGCGCCCCGTCGTGTGCGACGATGGCCAGCGTGTGCCGGCTGGAGAGGCCGACGGGACCCGCGCGCTCGCCGCGTGCGAAGCCCGCCCGCTCGATGAGCCACGCCGCCGAGAGCTTCACGCGTCCGTCCGCCTGCGGCCACCGCGGCATCGACGCCTCGCCCGCGCGGGACGCGACCGTGGCGGCCGCCGCGGCGTCGACGATCGGGTTGAGGAAGAACGAGCCGCACGAGCGGCGGTTGGGGTCCCTCGGATCGTCGAGCACCATCGACTTGCCGCGGCGGATGGCGAGTACGGCCTCGCGCACGGCGGGCAGGGTGGGCGCCGCACCGCCCGGCCGCGCGAGCCGGTCCGCGACGTCGGCGTAGTTCACGGTGGGTGCCCCGCCGGGGCGCAGCCGGTACGTGACGGCGAGGACGATCCAGCGTCCGGGCTCGTCGCGCTTGAAGGCGCTGTCGCGGTAGGCGAAGCCGCAGCGCGTGGCGGGCAGCGTGACGATCTCGCCGCGCCGCGTGTCGAGCGCGCGGACCGTGACGACGGTGTCGCTGACCTCCTGACCGTAGGCGCCGACGTTCTGGATCGGCGTGGCCCCGACGAGACCGGGGATCCCGCTCAGGCACTCGAGCCCGGCCCAGCCGCGCTCGACCGCGTGGCGCACGAGGCCGTCCCAGGGCTCGCCGGCGGCGGCGGTGAGCTCGACCACGCCGTCGGTCTCCCGCGCCGTCACCCCGCGCAGCGCCAGGTGCAGGACGAGCGCCTCGACGCCCCCGTCGGCCACCAGCAGATTCGAGCCGCCGCCGAGGACGCGCACGGCCACGCCGCGCGCACGGGCCCACGCGTCGGCCGCCACCACCGTGGCCTCGTCGGCGGCCGTCACGAACCAGCGTGCCTCACCACCGACGCCCAGCGTGGTGAACGGCGCCAGCGGGACGCGCTCGCGCACGGTGAGCGTCGTCGTCACGGCATCAGCCGCGTCGACCGCCAGGGCCCGCCCGTGTAGCCGTCGGCGACGCGCGTGAGCTCGCGGCTCCAGCGTGCACGGTCGTGCACGCGCGCCGGCTGCCCGACCCACAGCTCGACGTGCTCGGCCCAGACGCGGTAGCCGCCCCAGCGCGGCGGCCGGACGATCGTCTCGCCGCCGCGCCGCGTCTCGTCCGCGACGCGGGCGAGGAGCTCGGTGCGCGAGGCGAGCGGGCGGCTCTGCCGACTGGCCGCCGCGGCCGCGCGCGCCTCGAGCGGTCGCGTCGCCCAGTAGCGGTCGGAGTCGGCGTCGGGCGCGATCGTGACCGGTCCGTCGATCCGCACCTGACGCTCGACGGCCTCCCAGTGGAACACCAGCGCGGCCCAGGGATGCTCGCGGAGCTGGGCGCCCTTGTCGCTCTCGCGGTCGGTGTAGAACACCAGCCAGCCCGCGCGCGCGTCGACGCCGCGGCAGATCACCATCCGCGCCGCCGGTCGGCCGTCGGCGGTGACGGTCGCCAGGGTCATCGCCGTCGGGTTGCGCACGGCGGCCCCCGCCTCGGCCAGCCAGGTCTCCACCAGTGGCAGCGGGTCCTCGGGCAACGATTCGGGGAGCGCCGGTTTCATCTGGATGAGTTTAAAGTATCGGAGCCATGACCCAAGACATCGACCGACTCGTGAGCGTCGTTCGGGGGTGGATCGACAGCGCCCGCTGCGTGGTCGTCCTGACCGGGGCCGGCGTGTCGACGGACTCCGGGATCCCCGACTTCCGGGGCCCGCAGGGCGTCTGGACCCGGAATCCGGAGGCGGAGAAGCAGTCGACGATCCAGCACTACGTGGCCGATCCCGAGGTCCGCCGTCGCGCCTGGCGGAGCCGGCTGGACTCGCCAGCCTGGCAGGCCAAGCCCAACGCCGGACACCTGGCGCTGGTCGAGCTCGAGCGGCGCGGCCGCCTGGACACGCTCATCACCCAGAACATCGACGGGCTCCACCAGGCTGCCGGCTCCTCGCCCGACCGCGTCGTCGAGGTGCACGGCACGATGCGCGAGGTGGTCTGCCTGGCCTGCGGGGAGCGCGCCGCGATGGAGCGCGCGCTGGCTCGCGTGCGCGCGGGCGAGGACGACCCGCCGTGCCGCACGTGTGGCGGCATCCTCAAGTCGGCGACGATCTCGTTCGGGCAGAGCCTCGTCCCCGAGGACATCGCGCGGGCCGACCGCGCGGCGCGACGCTGCGATCTCATGCTCGCCATCGGGACGAAGCTCTCCGTCTGGCCCGTGGCCGGCGTCGTGCCGGTGGCCAAGGAAGCCGGAGCGCGCGTCGTCATCCTCAACGCCGAGCCGACCGACATGGACGGTCTGGCCGACGTCGTCTTCCGCGGGTCGATCGGCGAGATCCTGCCGCGGCTGACCGCGGGCTGATCGCTACCAGCGGCGCTTGAGGCGCTCGGCCAGGCGTGGCTCGAGCTGCTCGAGGGCCGCGAGGTGGCGCGGCACCTCGGCCTCGCGGCCGGTCGCCTGCAGCGCGCGCCCCAGCCCGAAGTGCGCCAGCGGGCTGGTCGGCGCGACGCGCACCGCCCGCTCCAGCACCGGCACGGCCTCCGCGGCCCTCCCGCTCTCGAGGAGCACGATCCCGAGGAAGGCGAGGGCGTCCGGCGCCTCGGGCGCCTGGCGGAGCGCGATGCCGAGCTGGCTCTCGGCCTCCGGGTAGCGCCGCTGATGGACGAGCATCGCCGCGAGCTGTGTGCGCGCGGTGAGATCGGCCGCGTTGGCCTCCAGCGCACGGCGCAGGCGGGCCTCGCCGTCGCCGCTCGCGGCCTGGGAGCGCCCGTACGCGTCGTTGCAGTAGGCGCACTCGGGGTCGATGGCCAGCGCGTGCTCCCACAGACTCCGGTCGTCGCGCCAGACCTGGATCTGGACCACCGTCAGGACGCCGAGCACGACGATCCACGCGGCGACCGCGCCCATCCCGAGCCGCACCAGCGACGGCCGCAAGGCGCCGAAACCGCCGCTGACCACCGCGATCACGCCGCCACCCAGCAGGAGCGCCAGGCCGAGCGTCGAGAGGTAGCTGTAGCGATCGGCGACGAGCTGGGGGCCGCTCTGCGCGATGCCGCTCACCGGGGCCAGCGTCACGGCGTACGCCACGGCGACCGCGAGACCGGCCGGCCACCGGCGCCGCGCCAGCAGGACCGCGACGATCGCCGCCGCCACCAGCAGCGCGGCGACGAGAAACGGGGGATCGGTCAGGCGCACCGTCCACGGCAGCTCGTAGATCGGCGACAGATTCGTGGGGAGCAGCGTCTTCCAGACGTAGAAGACGAGGCTGTAGCAGATCATGGCGAGCCGCGACGCCGGCGGATAGTCCGCGAGCGAGGCCTGCGCCCCGTGGAAGCTCGCCAGGGTCAGGATCGTGACCACCGCCGCCATCAGGACGAACGGCACCTTCTCGAGGAGCACCCGCCGTCCCTCGGGAGCCCGCCAGTTCTGCGCGGTGAGGCGGCGGAGCGGGTAGACGTCGAGGACGAGGAGGACGAGCGGCAGCGAGATCACGATCGACTTCGACAACAGCGCGAGCGCGTAGGCGATCAGCGCGACGAGCCACCAGCGCCGACGGTCGGCGCCCGTGCGCTCCACCATCGTGAGCCACGCGAGGACGGTGACGAGGTAGAAGAGCCCGGAGACGACGTCCCGCCGCTCGCTCACCCACGCGACCGACTCCACGCGCAGGGGATGCAGGGCGAAGAAGAGCGCGGCGCCGGCGGCGCCGAGGCGGAGCGCCGTCGCGGAGGCGTCGGGCCAGACCCGGGGCAGCAGGCGTGCGGCGAGGAGAAACACGAGCGCCGCGCTCGCCGCGTGCCACACGAGGTTCGTCAGGTGATAGCCGACCGGGTTCATCCCCCACACGACGTAGTCGAAGCCGAGGGTGAGCCAGGTGAACGGCGTCCAGTGGCCCTTCAGCGCCGTGGTGAACATCCACGTGATCTGCGCCCAGCCGAGCCCACGGTAGTGCGGGTTGTCGCCGAAGTTGCCCCGATCGTCCCACTCGACCCAGTCGTTGCCGAGGGTCGGCGAGAAGACGAGGAGGGTGAGCGCCCCGATCAGCAGTGCATCACGGCGCGTGACGGAGACCATCGCCCCCATGGATACTTCCCAGCATAGGCGGACGGCCGTGGAGCCAGGAAACCTTTTCAGGCGCCTCGCGGCGCCCGCATAGAATTGCCGCATGTCCGGCGCCGAGGACGTCAACTACTACTTCCGCAAGGCCGCCCGCGTCATGGACCTCTCCACGCGCGTCGAGCGGATGCTCGTGACGCCGTTCCGCGAGGTCAAGGTCGACGTCTCCATCACGCTCGACAACGGCGAGCTCGGCACGTTCATCGGCTATCGCGTGCAGCACGACAACAGCCGTGGACCCATGAAGGGCGGGCTGCGGTACCACCCCTCCGTCGACATGGACGAGGCGCAGGGCCTCGCCTCGCTCATGACGTGGAAGACGGCGGTGGTCAACCTGCCCTTCGGCGGGGCCAAGGGCGGGATCGCGGTGGACCCGGCCCGGCTGACGCCGCGCGAGCAGGAGCGGCTCACGCGACGCTTCGTCCAGCAGATCCACGACATCATCGGGCCGCAGCGCGACATCCCGGCGCCCGACGTCAACACCAACGCGCAGGTGATGGCGTGGATCATGGACGAGTACTCGCGCATGCACGGCTTCTCGCCCGCCGTCGTCACCGGCAAGCCGCTCGATCTGTTCGGCTCCCGTGGTCGCGAGGAGGCCACCGGACGCGGTGTCGTCATGGCGCTCACGGAGTACCTGGCGGACGCGGGGCGCGGCGCGGTGCGGGGCAAGACCTTCGCCCTCCAGGGCTTCGGCAACGTCGGCTCGTGGACCGCCCACTTCCTGCACGAGCACGGAGGCCAGGTCGTGGCCGTCGCCGACGCCGGCGGCGGCACGCACGCCGCCGACGGGCTCGACGTCCCGGCGCTGCTCGACCACGCGCGCGCGGCCGGCACGGTGGCCGGCTTCGTGGGCGGCGAGGCGATCACCAACGAGGCGCTGCTGGCGCTCGACGTCGACGTGCTGGTGCCGGCCGCCCTCGGCGGCGTGATCACCGAGGCCAACGCGGCCGACGTGCGTGCCTCGATCGTGCTGGAAGCCGCCAACGCGCCGACCACGCCGAAGGCCGACGAGCTGCTCCAGACCCGCGGGGTGACGGTGCTGCCCGACATCTGGGTCAACGCCGGCGGCGTGACCGTGTCGTACTTCGAGTGGGTGCAGAACATCCAGCAGTTCAGCTGGGACGAGGATCGGATCACGAGCGAGCTCGGGCGTCACATGCGCGACGCCTACGCGACGCTGGCGCGGGTCGTGCGCGAGCGGAAGGTCTCGTTCCGGACCGCCGCGTACATCGTGGCGATCGGCCGCGTGGGCCGGGCCACCACGTTGAGAGGGGTGTGAGGTGAGAGGGTCCGAGGCGACCAAGGTCGTGCGCAGCGTCCTGTGCCGCGGGCTGACGCACGAGCAGACCGATCAGATCGTGAGCGCCATGGTGCCGGTCACCGTCGAACCGGGCGCGCTCGTGCTGCGCGAGGGTGAGCGGGGCCAGGGGCTGCTGGTCCTGCTCGAGGGCTCGGTGGAGATCGTCAAGCGCGGGGTCGACGGCCACGAGGTGCCCATCGCGACCGCCGAGGCGCCGAGCGTGCTCGGCGAGATGGGCCTCATCACCGACCGGCCGCACTCGGCGACGGTGCGCGCCCTCACGCCCTGCAGCTTCAACCTGCTCACGCGCTCGCAATTCGATCGCCTGCTCAAGGGCGAGAGCCTCGCCGCCTACAAGGTCGTCGCCACGCTGGCCGAGGTCATCGCCTGGCGGCTCAGTCGCATGGACGACAAGGTCGTCGAGCTCGCGCGTCGCCGCGACTGCCCGCCGCCGGTGGAAGAGCTGGCGGCCTTCAAGCAGAAGCTGTTCTCGGAGTGGAACTTTTGAGCCCGGAAGGGGGACTTCGTCCCCCTTCCGGCGGTCGTCGCACGCCTGAGCGGCGTGCTCCTTCCTGCCTCCCCCTAGACCAGAGCGAGGATTGCGCCGGCAAAGCCGGCGCTCGAACCTGACGGGGTCACTGCACGGCGATCGAGAGAGGTGCCACTGGCTTGCCGCGGTGGAGGTATTTGCCGAAGCCGGGGTTCTGCTTCAGCTCGCCGTTCTCCAGGAGGACTTCGCCGCGGAGGAGGGTCATCCAGGGGCGGCCGTGGGTCTTGAAGTTTTCGTAGAGGGTCCAGCCGGCTATGCCACGGTGGTCGGCGACGTGGATGGCGCCCTCGCCCTTGGGATCCCAGATCAGGAGGTCGGCGTCGGCGCCGGGGCGGATCGAGCCCTTGCGCGGGTGCAGGCCAAACATGCGCGCGGGGTTCTCGCCGAGCACGCGCGCCATCCAGGTGAGCGGCAGGCCACGCTTCACCACGCCCTCCGAGTAGACGAGCGGAACCAGCGTCTCGAGCCCGGGGCTGCCGAACGGGATCACGTTGCCCTTCTCGTCCTGGAAGATGTTCTTCCAGCCGGGCTCCTTGAGCGCCTTCGCGCGCGGTGAGTGGTCGCTGGCGACGGCGGCGATCGGGCCCTGGACGAGACCGCCCCACAGCGCCTCCCGGTCGGGACCGCCGGCCGGACGGAGCGGCGGACCGATCTTCGCGAGCGGCCCCCAGCGCTCCATCTCGTCCTCGGTGAGTAACAGGTACTGCGGGCAGGTCTCCGTCCACACGCGCTGGCCGGCCGCCTGCGCCTGCTTGATGCGCTCGAGACCCAGCCGCGTGGAGAGGTGCACGACGTAGACGGGACAGCCCGTCATCCGGCCGATGAGGATGGCGCGGTTGATCGCCTCCTCCTCGGTCCAGTCGGGGCACGTCGCCGGGAAGTCGCGCGGGTGCACGCAGCCAGCGGCCAGCGCGCGGTCCTCCAGCCAGCTGATGACGTCGCCGTTCTCGCAGTGGAGCTGGCAGAGACCGCCGTGGGCGGCGATGAGCTCCATGGCCCCGGCGATCATCTCGTCGGAGCACATGCGCGTCTTGCGCTTCTTGTAGGTCATGAACAGCTTGAACGACGGCACGCCGAGCCCGATCGCCTCCGGGATGCCCTCGAGGATCCACGGCTGGTTGCCGAGGATGAAGTGGAAGCCGAAATCGAGCACCGACATCGCCGAGGTCTCCTCGCGCAGCCGGTGGATGGCCTTGGGCAGCGACTCGCGCGCCGCCTCGTCGGCCATCGTGAAGCCGAGGAGCGTCGTGAGGCCGGCGTGGGCGGCGGCGATGGGGCCGCCGCGCCAGTCGTCGTATTCGGGGCCGAGGTGTACGTGGCAGTCGATGGCGCCCGGGAAGACGATCTTGCCGCTGGCGTCGATGGTGCGCGCGGCCGGGGGCAGGTCCTCGACCGGCGCCACCGCCACGATGCGGCCGTCGCGGATGGCGACGGCGGCGTCGAGGGCGTCGGTCGCGGTGACGACCGTGCCGCCCGCGACGATGGTGTCGACCCCGCGGGCGCTCATGACGTCTTCCTCACGGGCTCGGTCACGAGCCCGTAGTACTGCGGGTGGCGGCGACTGTAGAAGTCCCAGCGCTTGCGGGCGGGCGTCATCCAGTCGAGGTCGACGCGCGCGGCGATGAGCTCGTCGCCGGTGGTGGCGGCCTTCGCCAGCACCTGGCCGAGCGGGCCCACGATGCAGGAGCCGCCGATGAGCTCGAGCCCGTCCTCGACGCCGGCCTTGGCGATGCCGACGACGAACAGGCTGTTCTCGTACGCGCCCGCCCGCAGCACGAGCTCGTTCTGGTCGAGGGCGAGCGGCGAGACCGGCGTGTTGTAGCCGATGAGCACGATGTCGGCGCCCTGCAGCCCGAGGCAGCGATAGGTCTCCGGATAGCGTCGATCCTGACAGATGGCGATGCCGACCTTGGCCTTGGCGGTCGGGAACACGCGGTAGCCGGTGTCACCCGTCTCGAAGTACCGGACCTCGTAGACCTGCGCGAACCCGTCGGGCGAGGGGCGGCCGGGCAGGTGGATCTTCCGGTAGGTGCCGGCGAGGGCACCCGTCTCGTCGGTGAGCAGGGCGGTGTTGAAGTAGCGGCCGCCGGCCTTCTCGCAGAAGCCCACGTGGACGGCCACCCGGGCCTCCTGGGCCCGCCGCAGCAGCGGCTCGAGGGCCTTAGGCGGCACCTCGTTCTCGAAGAACTGGTCGTGGTCGTCGCGGATCTTCTTCGGGAAGTAGGTCGTGAGCGCCATCTCCGGATACGCGATGATGTCGACCCGCTCGGTGATGGCCTGCTCGAGCAAGGTCAGCATCCGGTCGATTACCTCGTCCCGGCCCGTCCCCTCGTTGATCGGCCCCAGCTGCGCCGCCGCGACCTTCACCCAACGCGCCATGGCGTCCTCCTCCGAGGCCCGTACGTTACCACCACGCGCTACACTGCGGGCCGGGAGCGCGACGACCACGCCCAGCCCCATGCACACGCTGATCTTCCTCGAGCCCGGCCACTTCCACGCGGCTCTCACGCTCCGCGAGCGCCACCCCCTCGTGCGCGACGAGATCGTCGTCTATGCCGCGGAGGAACCCGTCGAGTTCCTCGGTCTGGTGGAGGCCTTCAACCGCCGGTCGGAGCGTCCGACCGGGTGGCGACCCGTGGTCCGCACCGGCCCCGACCCGCTCGGGCGGTTGTCGCGCGAGCGGCCCGGCGACGTGGTCATTCTCGCCGGGCGGAACGATCGCAAGATGGCGCTCACCCGTCGGCTCCACGACGCGAGCCTGCACGTGCTGGCCGACAAGCCGTGGATCACGACCGCGGCGTCGCTGGACGACGTGCGCCACGTGCTGAGCGGCGGGGCGCGGGTCATGGAGATGATGACCGGCCGCCACGCCGCCACGGCCCGCCTCGCCGAGCGCCTGGTCCGCGAGCCGGAGGTCTTCGGCACCTTCGACACGGGCGAGGGCCCCGCGATCCGGCTCGCGAGCGTGCACCACCTGGAGAAGTCGGTGAACGGCGCGCCGTTGCGGCGGCCGCCGTGGTACTTCGACGTCCGCGTCCAGGGCGACGGCCTCGCCGACATTCCCACCCACCTGGTCGATCAGGCCCAGCGACTCCTGGATGCCCGCGATGCGGCCGCCGAGCTGGTCGGTGCGCGCTGCTGGTCGACGTCGGTGCCGCGCGCGCTCTTCGCCCGCGTGACCGGGCTGGCCGACTTTCCGCCGGAGCTCGCGGCCGACGTCGAGGGCGACGTGCTCGCGTACGCCGCGAACGCCGAGCTCGCCTTCCGCGTGCGCGGCGTCGACGTCCACCTCGCCACACGCTGGGACCTCACGGAGCCCCCCGGCGGCGGCGACGCCCACGACGCGACGATCGTCGGCACGCGCGCGCGCGTGCGGGTGGAGCAGGGGCCGCGTACCGGCTTCCGTCGGCGGCTCGTCGTCGAGCCCCGGCGCGACACCGCGCACGTGAGCGCGGCGCTGGACCGGGCGCTGGCGGCGTGGCGATCCGAGTTCCCCGGCCTGGCCGCCGTCGCCGCCCCCGAGGGCTACGAGGTCCGGATCCCCGCCGTTCCCGGGACGGCGCACGAGGCGCAGTTCCCGCTGGTGCTGGACGAGTTCCTGCGCTCGCTCACGAACGGGGACTGGCCGGACGAGCGGGCCCGCGCGACGCTCGCCAAGTACGACCTGCTCGCCCGCGCCCTCGCCACGACCCCCGCGTAGCTCCCAGGCCGTCTGCTCGTAGAACAGGCAGTGGGCCATGGGCTGCCCGCCGGAGCGGCAGCGGCCCTCGCGATGCGGCGGCGGTAAATCCCCGTGACGACTGTGCTGCGCGGGTGGACCGACCGCGGCATGCCCCTTGCTCCCCGCACGCAGCGCTCGCGACAGCGTCGTCGCAGGAGTTCCTGCCACGACCAAGCTGGGAGGTGGTCGTGCCCAGATCGAGAGGAGAGGATCGATGAGAGGACAACCGAGCAGACTGGTCCGGATGGCGGCGCTGGCCATCCTCATCGGCGTGGCGTGCGGCGCGCCGGACGTGGTCGCCCAGGAGGAGGAGAAGAAGGACAAGGGGCCGAACACGGGACGGATCTCGATCAGCGCGGGCGTCGACTTCCCGACGGACTACTACTTCCGCGGGATCATCCAGGAGACGCGCGGCTACATCATCCAGCCGTACGGCGACCTGACCTTCAAGCTGTGGGACGGCGTGCCCACGTTCGGCAATCTGGCGGTGACGATCGGCACCTGGAACAGTCTGCACGGCGGTCCCACCGGCATCGACGGGCCGAACGCCGATCCGAAGGTGTGGTACGAATCGGACTTCTACGCCAAGGTCGGCTGGACGATGTTCGAGGACCTGTCGGCGGGCATCATCTACACCGCGTACATGAGCCCCAACGACTTCTTCAAGACCACCCAGGAACTGGCGCTGAGCCTCGCCTTCAACGACAGCAAGCTGCTCGGTCCGTTCGCCCTCAACCCCAGCCTGCTGCTCGCCGGCGAGGTCAAGGGCCAGGCCGATGCCGGCGCCCACAAGGGCATCTATCTGCAGCTGGGCCTGGCGCCAAGCTACACCTTCGCCGCCGAGAGCAAGTACCCCGTGACCCTGAGCATCCCGCTCTTGGCCGGTCTCAGCCTCGACGACTACTACGAGTTCAACACGGGCAACGACACCACGTTCGGCTACTTCCAGGGCGGTGTCGGTCTCGCCATGCCGCTGGCGTTCATTCCTGCGTCGTTCGGCAACTGGCAGATCAAGACGGGCGTCAACGTGCTCTACCTGAACGGGAATCTCCGTGACATCAACAAGGACCGAGACCGGACCGAGATCATCGGCACGGTGGGCCTCGCGTTCACGTATTGAGATCGAGGCCGCACGATGAACGGCATGGCCGAGCGCGAACCGGCGACGGGGGCGATCGGGCGCTGGGCGGACACCGTCGCCCAGGCGATCCCGGCCATCGTGGGCGTGCTGCGCACGGGCGGATCGGCTCGCGTCTACCGTGAGGCGATGGCGTTGATGGAGCGACCGCTGATCGTGCACGTGCTGGGGCTGACGGGCGGCAACCAGCTGCGCGCCGCCCGTCTGCTCGGCGTCAACCGCAACACGCTCCGCAAGCGCTGCCGTGAGCTGGGGCTGGCTCCGACCGGTCCCCGTCGCGGCACCGTGACCGCCCCGCCCCGCTGAGCCGGCCCGGAGGGGCCCCACCCCTCCGGGTCCGCCTCGCCGCCGCCTCCACCGGTGGGCCGCGGTGGGGCCGCCGACGTTCGTCGCCACCACATCTGGGGGTCGTCCACCGCCGCGTTCGCTCGTCGGATGCCTGCGCTTGGCGAAGGAGCGCCTTTGCTATTCTGGTTGAGCAGCTCCACACGGCGGGAGGCGACGTGGCGGTCCAGGACTCCGTACTCGCACTGCAGGAGAGGCTCGCCAACGAACAGCGGCTCGTCCACCTGATCGACCGCATCCACTCCGCCAAGAGTCTCGACTCGATCTTCATCGAGATCCAGGGCGAGATGCTGACCTACTTCGACGCCGATCGCATGACGCTGTACGCGGTCGACCACGAGAAGAAGGAGATCTACTCCAAGTTCCTCGCCCTCGACGCCGTCAAGGAGATCCGCGTCCCCATCAGCGCGAAGTCCGTCGCCGGCTTCGTCGCCCTGACCCGGCAGACCGTGAACATCGCCGACGCCTACGACGCCGCGGAGCTGAAGCGGCTGTCGCCCGAGCTCCACTTCGACAGCTCGTTCGACAAGCGCACCGGCTTCCGCACGACCCAGATCCTCTGCATGCCCGTCCTGCACGAGGGCAAGGTCCTGGGCATCGTGCAGATCCTCAACAAGAAGCGGGGCCCCCGCTTCACCAAGGAGGACGAGCAGAGCGTCGCGCGGATCGCCAAGACGCTCGGCATCGCGTTCAACACGCAGGCCCAGCTCGGCGCCCAGCGGCGCGCCAGCAAGTTCGATTACCTGATCGCGCAGGGCCTGCTGAGCCAGGAGGAGGTCCACCAGGCCATCGGGGTCGCGCGGCAGAAGAACGTCGACGTCGAGACGGTCGTGCTCGAGCAGTTCCGGGTGCCCAAGGCCGAGCTCGGCGTCTCGCTCAGCCAGTACTATCGCGTGCCCTTCCTCGAGTTCGACGAGCGGATCATCCCGCCGCCCGACCTCATGAAGGACCTCAAGCTCGAGTTCCTCAAGCGGAACCTGTGGCTGCCGATCCGGCGCGAGGACAGCGCGATCCTGGTCCTGATCGACAACCCCCAGGACCTGCAGCGGGTGGACGCCATCTACCAGCTCCTGCGCGGCCAGCAGATCAAGCTGGCGGTCGGCCTCCGCAAGGACATCAACCTGTTCCTGGCGGCGGCGGGCGGCGAGCTGCAGTACCGCGACAGCATCGGCAACATCATCAGCGACCTCGGCAACGAGGCGGCCATCGAGCGAGAGGAGATCGCCGGCACCGACATCGACGAGAACGACAGCGCCGTCATCCGGCTGGCCAACCAGATCATCATCGACGCCTTCAAGGCCCGGGCATCCGACATCCACGTGGAGCCCTATGGCACCCAGCGGGACACGATGATCCGGCTGCGCATCGACGGCCACTGCCGCGAGTACCAGCGCATCCCCGGCGCCTACCGGCGCGCGCTGTCGGCCCGGCTCAAGATCATGGCCCAGCTCGACATCGCCGAGCGACGCAAGCCGCAGGACGGCAAGATCAAGTTCCACCTGCCGGAGGGACGCGACATCGAGCTTCGCGTCGCCACCCTGCCGACCCAGGGCGGCAACGAGGACGTGGTGATGCGGCTGCTCTCGTCCACCGAGCCGATGGCCCTCGACAAGCTCGGGATGACCGACCGCAACCTGCGCGAGATCCGGACCGCCGCCGAGAAACCCTACGGCCTCGTCCTGGTCGTCGGCCCGACCGGCTCCGGAAAGACCACGACCCTGCACTCGGTGCTGGCGCACATCAACAAGCCGGAGCGCAAGATCTGGACCGCGGAAGACCCGGTCGAGATCACGCAGTACGGCCTGCGCCAGGTCCAGGTCCAGCCCAAGATCGGCTTCACCTTCGCGGCCGCGATGCGCTCGTTCCTCCGCGCCGATCCCGACGTCATCATGGTCGGTGAGATGCGCGACGAGGAGACGGCCTCCGTCGGCATCGAGGCCTCGCTCACCGGCCACCTCGTCTTCTCGACCCTGCACACCAACAGCGCGGTGGAGACGGTCATCCGGCTCCTCGACATGGGGCTCGATCCGTTCAACTTCGCCGACGCGCTGCTCGCCGTGCTCGCGCAGCGCCTCGTCCGTCGCATCTGCACGGAGTGTCGTGAGGAGTACCACCCGGAGCACGCCGAGTTCGACGAGCTCGTCCACGCGTACGGCGCCGAGGACTTCCAGCGGCTGGGCGTGAAGTACGACGACGACTTCGTGCTCTATCGCGGCAAGGGGTGCGGTGCCTGCGACAACGCCGGGTACCGCGGCCGGCTCGGCATCCACGAGCTACTGGTCGCCACCGACCCCATGAAGAAGCTCATCCAGTCCAAGGCGCGTGTGGCCGAGATGGTCAAGGTCGCGAAAGACGAGGAGATGACGACCCTCGTGCAGGACGGCATCCTCAAGGTGCTCGAGGGGCTGACCGACCTCAAGCAGGTGAAGGCCGTCGCCATCAAGTAGCGCGCCGGTCACTCCCGCGGTTCGAGGTTCCTGAACGCCCGCCAGAGCAGCACGTCGTAGACGATCTTCAGCGCGCCGCCCAGGACGAACGGGGCGGAGAGCGCGATCGCCTGCATGACCCAGCCCGTCGCCAGCGGCGTCACCGCCTGGGCCACGGTGCGCCAGAGCGTGGTCGTGGTGGCCGCGGCCTCCCGCTCGCGGTCGGGGACGACGGTCATGACCCAGGCCTGACGCGTCGGCACGTCGATCTGCGAGAGCAGCTGCCGTGCGAACAGCAGGGCGACCGCCACGGCGGCCGAGGGTGCCGCGGCGATGCCGATCAGGAACACGTTCGACACCAGGTGTGTGAGGACCATCGTCGGCAGGAGCCCGAAGGCACGCGCCAGCCGCGGCGCGAGCAGGAGCGACGCGGCCGTCAGGAGCTGCGCGACGAGGAACACCTGCCCCAGCGCCTCGAGGCCGAGGCCGAAGCGCACGTGCAGGAAGTAGGCGATCAGCGCTTGCACCACGAACCCGCCGGCGAACGAGTCGAGCGCGAACAGCGCGGCGATCCGCCGGATGACGGGCGTCGTGCGCCGCGGAGGGCCGGTCGCCGCCGGGGCCACGGTCGTGCGGTCCATGACGGCGTACGCGACGGTCTGCACGAGCGCCGCGGCCAGGAACCCGGCGAACAGCAGGCGCGGTGACCCCAGGGTCACCGCGGCGGCGCCGGCGGCGGCCGCGCCGTAGCCGAGCAGGTTGTAGAGGCTCAAGGTCGTCGTGCGTCGTGCCGGCTCGACCGCCCGGGCGATCACCACCTGCTCGATCGAGAGAAAGGGCCCGGTTTCCCCCGCGCCGACGGCGACGTTGCCCAGCATCGCGGCCGCCACGACCAGCCAGGGCTCGCGCGTCGTGAGCAGCACGAGCGCCGAGACGATCGACAGCGCGGCCAGCCCGAGCAGCCCCGCGCGGGCTCCGAGGCGCTCCGCCGGCGCTCGCACCGCGAGCGTCAGACCGGCGCTGCCGGCCAGCGTGAGGGTGACGAATGCACCCACGCCCGTGGCAGAAAGCCCGAGGTCGGCCAGGTAGAGCGGCAGCAGGATCCCCAAGTAGCCGTAACAAAAGGTTCTCGCGACCTTGGCGACGAAGACGGCCGCCACGTTCCGCCTGGCACGGAACCCGCTCATGTTGTGGCTAGTGTCTCTAGGAGAGGCGACATGTTGGGGCTTGACTATAGCTCAACTGATGTTGAGTATAACGCTCCACGTGGCCCCCAGGGGCCGGAGGTGTCCATGAACGCTGTGGATCGCGTCCTGTACGAGGAGCTCACGCATCTCATCGATCGCCTGGCGACGTCGGTGCCGAACGGCAGTCTCACGCAGGCGGCCGCCGCGAACCCGCTGCTCCGCGCGCGGCTGGACGAGGCCGACGCGCAGCTGGCGGCGGCACGGGCGTCGTTGCTCGACGGCTACGGGCGGTGGCGCCGGGCGCTGGAGGACGTCGAGAACCTGTGGGCGGTGGCCGCGTGGCGCCGCTCAGCGACGGCCGAAGAGCCGAGCGAGCAGCCCACGGCTCTTGCGGCCTGAGACCGCGTCGGCCGGCGCGGCGTCGGCCTCGCCGCCGCGGCCGGCCAGGTAGTCATCGGAGATCGCCTCGAACCGTTGCCAGTAGTCGGGCAGCGTGCGGGCCAGGGCCACTTGCGCCGCGATGAGCCGTGCCTGCTCGTCGCTGCCGGTCTGAGCGACCGGAATCCCCGGGCGCGGTGCTCCGGACGTCGACGCCGGTCCGAGCTCTCGACCGAGGCGTCGCAGAAGGGTGAGGACGTTGTCGGTGTAGGCGCGTCGGTCGTCGCCGCTGTCGGCAGCCGGCGGCGGTAGCCCGCGCGCGCGTCGGTCGCGGACGAGCGCTTCGAGGCAGACGTAGTCGACGGCTTCCTCCAGTCGCTCGCGCACCTCGAACTCGATGCGGGTCACGAGATCGTGAGAGCGATCCGGATGGCGAAACGGCATCGCGATCAGCCGAGCATCGCCCGCAGGCCGATGGCCAGGGGGATGGGCGTCAGGCCGAAGGTGGAGTAGAACGGCCGCGGATCGCCGACGTTGTCCTCCTCGAGCATCAGGAGCTGGTCGGGCGTCAGCGGGAATCCGGGCAGGCGGTGCAGCAGGGTGGTGGCCGGTCGCACGAGGCTGAGCGGCACGTGCACCTTGCGCACGCGCGTGCGCCCGAGCGCCGCGCCGATCCGGTCGAGGAGCTGTACCATCGTCACCGCCTCGGGGCCGCCGACGTCGTAAGTGTGCTTCACGGTCGTGGCCAGCTCCACCGCGCGCGCGAAGCCCTCCGCCACGTGCTCCACCGGCATGGGCTGCAGCCGCTGCTGCCCGCTCCCGATCACCGGCACGACCGGATAGCGCAGCATCGAGGCGAACAGGTTGACGAACTGATCGCCGCGGCCGTAGATGATCGACGGCCGGAAGATCGTCCACGGGATCGGGCTGGCGCGCACCGCCTCCTCGGCGGCCCACTTGCTGCGGTGATAGCGAGAGCGCGCCCCCGCTCGCGTGCCGAGCGCGCTCATGTGGATGTAGCGACGCACGCCCGTGATGGCGGCGGCCTCGAGGACGTTGATGGTGCCCTGCGTGTGGATCCGCTCGAACGTGCTCAGCGTCGCGGGTTCCTCGCGGATGATGCCCACGAGGTGGACGACCGTGTCGCACCCGGCCATGTCCCGCTCGAGCGTGTCCGGCGAGAGCACGTCGCCCTCGACCCGCTCGATCGCCTCCATCCCGCGCAGGTCCAGCTCGGAGCCGCGGCGGACCAGACACCGGACGGCGTAGCCCCGCGCCCGGAGCGCGGGGACGACCGCGCGGCCGACGAAGCCCGTGGCGCCGGTCACGAAGATCCGACGCGTCACTCCCATCACGCCCTAGGATATCAATCTTCTCCGGGCGCGCGAGGCCGCCTGCTAAGATCGGATGGTGGTCCGCGCTCGTCGCGCCCGCCGGCTCGTCCCGGCGCTGCTCCTGATCCTGGCCGCGGTCGTCCTCGGACCGGCCGGCCACGCCCTCGCCGAGCCTCCGGACTTCTCCGCCGTGGACAACGCGGCACGCGACGCCGTGCAGTCGGGCGAGGTCCCGGGCGCCGTCGTCCTGGTCGGCCGCGGTAACGACACCCTCCTCCTTCGCGCGTACGGCTCGCGCAGGCTCGTGCCCGACACGGCGCCGATGACGACCGACACGATCTTCGACATCGCCTCGCTCACCAAGCCCTTCGGGACCACGCTGGCCGTGCTGGGCCTGGCCGAGCGGGGAGCCCTGAAGCTCGACGCGCCGGTGAGCCGCTACTTGCCGGAGTTCCGCAAGCCGGCGTTCGCGCAGGTCACGATCCACCGGTTGCTCACGCACAGCGCCGGGTTCCAGGCGATCCCGCCGCCGGGCTCCGTCAAGCCGGGCTCGGTCGACACGATGAAGTCCTTCGCCCGGCTGCCGCTCGACTACTCGCCGGGCACGGGGACGCAGTACAGCGACATGGGCTTCATCGTGCTCGGCGAGGTGGTGCGCCGCGTGAGCGGCCAGCCACTGGATCGGCACCTCGAGCGCACGGTCTTCAAGCCGCTCGGGCTGCGCGACACCGCCTTCAACCCGCCCGCCTCGTGGCGGGACCGGATCGCGCCGACGGAGTGGGCCAACGGCCGGATGCTGCTCGGCGAGGTGCACGACCCGCGGGCGCGCCTGCTCGGCGGCGTCGCCGGCCACGCCGGCATGTTCTCGACCGCGACCGATCTCGCGCGGCTCTGCCGCGTGCTCCTGGCCGGCGGCGCCCTCAACGGCCCCCGGGTGCTCAAGGCCGCCACCATCGAGAACATGTGGACGCGCAGCACGGACGGCACCGGCAGCCGGACGCTCGGCTGGGACCTCTCCTCGGTCTTCGCGCGCTCGATGCTGCCGTTCTTCCCGACGGAGTCGCCGATGCACACGGGCTTCACCGGCACCTCCGTGATGATCGAGCCGCGGAGCGGCACCTACGTCATCCTCCTGACGAACCGGGTCCATCCCAACGGGGGCGGGGCCGCGAAGATCCGCGAGCTGCGCGTGCGCGTGGCCGCGGCGGTCGGATCCGCGCTCTTCGGCTCGGCCGAGCTGCCGCCGGTCGAGGGAGACTCGCCGTGGCCCGCGGCGGACGATACGAGCGAGCCGCGCGCCGCCGCCCCCGCCGAGCCCGTCCGCACCGGGCTCGACGTGCTGGCGCGTCAGAACTTCGCGCCGCTGGCCGGCTACTCGGTCGGGCTCGTGACCAACCAGACCGGCCGCGACGCGAGCGGACGGCGCGCGATCGACCTGCTGGCGGCGGCGCCCGGCGTCCGGCTCACCGCGATCTTCTCGCCCGAGCACGGTCTCAGCGGCGACGCCAACACCGACGTGCCGCACGGCCGGGATCCCGTCACCGGGGTGCCGGTCTGGAGCCTCTACGGCCCCGTCAAGCGTCCGAGCGCGACGATGCTCAAGGACGTGACGCTGCTGCTGTTCGACATCCAGGACGTCGGCGTGCGCTACTACACCTATCTGACAACGCTCGTGTACGTGATGGAGGAGGCGGCCAAGCTCCGGATCCCCGTGGTCGTCCTGGACCGCCCCAACCCCATCACCGGCCGCTACGTCGAGGGACCGCTGATGGATGTCGACCTCGCCTCGTTCACGGCCCCGCATCCGATCCCGGTGCGGACGGGCATGACCATCGGCGAGTTCGGCCGCATGGCCGCCGCCGAGCGGAAGATCCCGGTCTCGCTGACGGTCATCCAGCTGGAGAACTGGGATCGGAGCCGCTGGTACGACGAGACCGCGCTGCCCTGGATCAACCCCTCGCCCAACATCCGTTCCGTCACGCAGGCGTTGCTGTACTCGGGGATCGGACTGCTGGAGGCCACGAACCTCTCGGTGGGGCGGGGCACGGAGGCGCCGTTCGAGGTCGTGGGGGCGCCGTGGATCGAGCCACACGGGCTCGCGCTGGCGCTGAACGAGCTCCGCCTGCCCGGGGTGCAGTTCGAGCCCGTGACGTTCACCCCGACCAACGACGTCTACGCGCGCACCGCGTGCGGCGGCGTGCGATTGCTGGTCACCGATCGGGAAGCGATCCGGCCGGTGACGGTGGGGCTGTCGGTCGCGCGCGTCCTACGGGAGCGTCATCGCGACCAGTTCAGGCCGGAGCCGATCCAGAACCTCCTGGTGAACCGTTCGACGATCTGGGCCTTCCTGCGGGGGGAGCCTCTGCCGCGCGTCATCGCCTGGGCCGAGATGAACCGCACCAGCTTCCTGAATCGCCGCGCGTCGTATCTCATCTACCGGTAGCCCTCCACTCCCTCAAGACTTCACGTCTCATGCCGTGCGCTCGGGCGGAGCCTGCACTGGGTCCGGCGACCACGAGGGCGGCGGCCGAGCCGGGCGTCGGTGGCTGAGTTCCATCAGGCCGCGGTGCGCGCGGTCATGGTTGGGAGGGAAACGGATCGGCGGACCCAGTGTAGGCCCCACCCGAGCGCACTCGCGTGGCGTGCATGGGAGGGCCTTGGGGCCTGGCGATCGTTGAAAAACGGCAAACGAACAGCGGTTCTGGGACGAGCTCTGCGACAGGCAGAGGGCGGGAAGCTGACGGCTAGCGTTCGATTACCTTCAGGGGTTTGGGGAGGTCGGGGCGGAGGCGGTCTTTCTTTACGCTGGGGACGGTCAGGGTGTCGGGGTTGCCGTCGCTGACGTAGCGGTCGGTTGGGGTGCGCTCGAAGTGGTTGAACCAGTGGCGGAGATCGTGCTCCACGGCCTGGATGCGGGGGAGGCGGACGGCGTCGAAGGCCTTGGCGAAGGGCGAGGGGGCGGCGCCGCCGGCGACCATGAGGATCGCCTCGTGCTTGTACGTCGTGCCCTTGGCCGTCCCGCCGAGCGCCCAGGTCACGTCCCGCGGGTAGACCCCGTGGGGCAGCGCCAGGGTCCGGAGGCGGTACTGGGGCACGTGCCGCTGCACCCAGACCTGGGCCTCGGCCAGCTGGGCGCGCACCGTCGCCTCGTCGTACTTGCCGAGATTGGCGTGCCAGAGCGTGTGGTTGCCGAGCTCGTACCCCTGCTCGACGAGCCAGCGCAGCTTCCGGCCCTCGTGCTCGGGCTGGTTGAACAGGTTGTTCGGCGCCTTGGCCCCCGGCAGCACGAAGAAGGTCGCCGCCCGTCCGAAGTCCGGCTTCTCGCGGATGAACGCCTCCAGGACACCCACCCCCGACTTGGGGTCGATCTCCAGGGCGCCGTTGCGCTCGACGTATCGGAACTGTCCGGCCGAGGAATCGTCGAAGGTGAGCACCACGGGCGTCGTCCCGGCCGGCACGGTGATGCGGCCCTCGACCAGGTTGTTGAGGCTCTGCAGGCGATACCCGCGCGCGTAGAGCGTCTCCAGGTCGCGGCGGAAGTTCTCGGGGGTGCGGGTCCAGCGCTCCTCGGGGTAGTCGATCTTGTGGTACTCGAGGATCATCACGCGGCCGAGCTCGTCGGCGCGCGGCTCGGCGCCGGCGAACGAGGCCACCAGGAGCGCGGCGGTCGCCAGCAGGACGCCGACGAGCGCGCTTCTCACTGGACCGCCAGACCGAACGTGGCGAGGATGAGCGCGGCGGTCGCCAGCAGGAAGCCGACGAGCGCGCCTCTCATCGGGCGGCCACCGAGTCTTTCGAGCGCAGGGCGGCGCCGGTGTAGTCGTTGCGCGGGTTCCACAGCATCCAGCCCGAGCCGCCGGCCTCCTCGGAGCCACGGATCTGCGCCTGGACCTCGGCGACGCCGAAGATGCGCCGATCGAACGCGTAGTCGCGGAAGTCCTGCAGCCACGGCCGCACCTGCGCCACCGTGCCGTTCGCCCGCTTGCGGATCAGCCGGACGCTCTCGCCCACGACCTTGCCGGGCACCAGCACGGGGTTGGCGAAGCCGGGGATGCCCTTGTGGTAGCCCGAGGGATAGACCATCGGGCAGATGTAGTCGAGGTGGGGCGCCAGCTCCTCGATCCTCTGCCCGATGTCGGTGTCGTTCTCGTTGAACGCGGTGTAGCCGAACAGGTCGGCGGCCACGAAGGCGCCCGAGGCGCCCAGCTCGCGCCGGGCCTTGCCGAGGAACGCGGCGATCGTCGGCAGGCGCGTCTCCTTGCTGACGGGCTTGGCGTACTTGGCCGCGGCGAGCTTCCCGTCCGTCGGGAAGCGGACGTAGTCGAACTGGATCTCGTCGAAGCCGCGCCGGATGGCCTCCTGCCCGATCGCGATGTTGTAGTTCCAGACCTCCTCGCGGAACGGGTCGACCCACGCGAGCTTCTCGTTGTCGATCCAGGGCTTGCCCGTGCGGGTGTCGATGATCGCCAGGTCCGGGCGGGCCGTGGCCAGCACGTTGTCCTTGAAGACGACGATGCGGGCGATCGTGTAGATGCCGCGCGCCTTGAGGTCGGCCATGAGCCCGTCGAAGTCCTTGAGCGTGGCCGGGCCCTGGGCGCCGGCGGCGATGGCCTGCTCGACCTCGGTCTTGTAAAGAATCCAGCCCCGGTCGCCCTTGACGTCGATGACGACCGCGTTCAGCTCGGTCCGCGCGGTGAGGTCGAGCACCCGGGTGCGGATGCCGCGGTCGCCCACACCGTAGTACGTGAGATAGGAGGCCTTGATGGCGTGAGGCTTGAGGGCGATCTCCACCGGACCCTTGGTGGGGGCGACCCGCACCTTCTCGTAGCCCGGCATCTTGATGGTCAGGGACGCCTCCGGCGGCACCTGATCGATCTTGAAGGCGCCCTCGGCGTCGGTCCGGACCTCGACGCCGCGCACCACGATCGAGGCGCCGGCGAGCGGGTTCCGGTCCTTGTCGAGGACACGGCCGGTGACGGTCGGCGAGGGCCACGGGAACTCGGGGGCCGGCTCCGGCTTGATGACGCGGGGCTCGGGCACCGACGGGCGCGTCTCGGGCCGCGGTGCCTCCGGACGCATGCGTACGGGTTCCGTCGTGGGCGGCGTCAGCCGTGCGGCGGCGGCTGGGGCGGCGGCCGGGGCGTCCGCGGGCTTCGCCGTGTCCCGCTCCAGCGCGGGCAGGGCGGCCGGCGCGACCGAGGCATGGGGGGCATCGGGCGTCGATGCCACGACCGCGGATCCGACCGTGGCGGCCACGACCGGCACCGGCTTCGCACGCGACGTGGACGCGACCAGGATGCCGTAACCGGTCAGAACCGCGATCGCAAGGAGCACCACCGTGTAGCTACCATCGAGGAGATTCCGGCGGGTATCGTGCATTGGTTTTCCGACAATAGCGGCTTGAGAAAAAGCGACAAAGGAAAAATTTTGTACAATCTCGATCATGACATTTTTGCTCGGTTGTGAGCGTGCGCGCCCGCGCACCGAGGTGATCAACGGCGTGCGATTGCACTTCTTGGAATCGGGGCAGGCGGGTGCGCCGCCGCTCTGCTTCCTTCACGGTGGGGCCGCGCACGCGCACTGGTTCGACGCGGTCACGCCGGCGTTCGAGACGCGCTTCCACGTCGTGGCGCTGGACCAGCGCGGGCACGGCGAGAGCCAGTGGGTCGACCCGCCCTCCTACGGGACGGAGGACTTCGTCGGCGATCTCCTCGGCCTGATGGACACCATGGGTTGGGAGCGCATGACGCTGGTCGGACACTCGATGGGGGGCCACAACGCGATGAGCTTCGCGGCCTGGCATCCCGACCGGGTCGCCAGGCTCGTCATCGTGGATTCCCGGCCAGCCATTCCGCCCGACCGCCTCGAGTTCATGCACGCGCGGGGGCGGCGGCTGCCGCGCGTGCACGCGAGCGAGGACGCGGCCGTCGCCTCATTCAGGCTCCTCCCCCGAGAGACGCTGGCCGACCCCGCCTTCCTGAAGCACATCGCCCGGGCCGGCCTCACCCGACGCAACGGCGGCTGGGGGTGGCGGTTCGACCCGGCCACGCACGGGTCACGGCAGCCGGTCGACGCGTGGCCTCTGCTGGGCAAGATCACCGCGCCCACCCTGATCACGCGCGCCGCGCTGTCCCCGGTGCTCCCGGCCGAGATGGCCGAGCGCCTGCACGCAGCGATCCCGCGGGCCACGCTCGTGACCATCCCCAACGCGTATCACCATCTCACCCTCGACGCGCCGGCGGACTTCGCGACCGCGCTGGACGAGTTCCTCCGAGGCTCGTAGCCGAGCTCGGCGACGCTACGCCAGACTCGAGGCCTCGGCGAGATCGCGCGACATCCCCATGGCCTCGGACATCGCGATCGCCTCGGCGAGGTAGGTTCTCGCCTCCTCGACTCGGGTCCATCGCATCAGCAAGCGGCCGTACGACACGTAGCTTCGGGCCAGCTCGGGTCGACAGCCGAGCTCGCGCTGGATGCGAACGGCGTCGAGAAGCGCACGCTCCGCCCGTGCCACGTCCGGTGACGTGAGGCCGGCCAGCGCCTCCGCCAGCGTCCGGTGCGCCAGGGCGTTGGCGAGCCGGTCGCGCGTGTCCTCGGCGAGTCGGATGGCCTCCTCGCACAGCGCGGGCACGACGTGGCTCTCTCCGAGGGCGAGGAGCGCCGTCGCGAGCAGACCCTGACCCCACGCCAGCAAGGTCGTCGTCCCCAGCTGCTTGGCCACCCCGATGCTCTGCTCCAGCACGCGTCGGGCACTGCCGGGATCGCCGAGCATGAGATGCGCCTGTCCCTCGTAGAACCGCAGGAGGTAGACGCGGAAGCCGTCCCCGGACCGCTCGGCCACGTGCCGTGCGGCCTCACAGTCGGCGATCGCCTTCGCGCCGTCCCCCTGATGACAATAGGCGACGGCCCGGTAGTTGTAGGCCGCGGCCTGGACGAACGGATTCCCGAGCCCCTCGGCGAGGCGAAGACCGCGGTCCGCGTAGGCCAGGGCCGCGCGGAAGTCGCCCAGGGCCGCCAGCGCCACGCCGGCGAACCCGGCGGCGGTGGCTTCCTCGGTAGTGTTGCCGAGCGTGTTCATCTGCGTGACGCTGCGGGCCAGGAGATCGCCGGCGCGGGCGTAGTCGCCCATCAGGTAGTGGCTTCGCCCCATCAGATTCACCGGGGGCGCGGCGAGATCCTCGTTGTTCAATCGGTCGGCGATGGCGAGACTCTGCTCGGCGTAGCCGGTCGCGATCTGGAACGCGCCCCGGACGTAGGCCAGGCGGCCGAGCCAGTACAGGATCCGGGCGAGACGGGGCTCGTCGCCGAGGGACTCGGCGAGCGTCCGCGCCTGTTCGAGGTTGTCGCGGTCCTGCTCGAGGGCCTCCCGCGTGGTGCCGACGCTCGCGCGCTTGATGCTCGCGTCGATCTCCGTCCGCTGACGCCCCGCGGAGACCGTCAGTCCTCGCGCCAGGGCCAGCGCCTGGTCGTAATAGCTGGACGCCTCGGCGTTCGCGTGGACCCGGGCCGCGCGATCACCCGCCAGTAGCGCGTACTTGATCGCGCTCGCCAGATGGTCGCTACGTGAGTAGTGATGGGCGAGGACGACGGCCTGCTCCTCGAGCTGGTCGGCGTAGAGCTCCTCGAGGCTGCGCGCCACCGTCCCGTGCAGGGACTGCCGGAGCGGCCCCAGCAGACTCTTGTAGACGACGTCCTGGATGACCGCGTGCTTGAAGCGGTACTCGAGCCGGGGGAAGAACCGCGCCTCGTGGATGACCTCTAGCCGCTTCAAGACCTCGAGATGGCCGGCGATCTCTCCCGGACGGTTCGAGACCCGGGCCAGCAGGCGCAGCTCGAACTCGCGGCCGATGACGGCCGCCATCTGCACCGTCTCCTTGACCGGCTCGTTGAGCCGGTCGATGCGGGCCTGGATGGTGTCCTGGATAGTCGTCGGCCACTCCAGCGCGGCCTCGCTGACCAGGCGCACCTGCCCGTCCTCGCGCACGAGCTGCCCGGCCTCCATCAGAGCCTGGGTCACCTCCTCGATGAAGAGGGGATTGCCGTCCGCCTTCCGCTCGATGAGCTGCAGGAGCTCGGGCGGCAGCTCCGCGCTCGACAGCAGCGCGGTCAGCATTTCCTCGATCTCGTTCCGGCCCAGGCGGTCCAGGGCGATCTGGGTGTAGTGCGGCTTGTCGGCCCAGCGGAGCGTGTAGCCGGGGCGATGGGTCGTCAGGATCAGCACGCGGACGCCGGACAGGCTGCCCACCAGGAGGGCGAGGAGATTCTCGGAGCTCTGGTCGATCCAGTGGAGGTTCTCGCAGACGAGCACGACCGGGCGGTGCTGACTGGCCGCCACGATCACCGCCCGGACCGCCTCGAGGGTCTGCTGGCGACGGTGCTGAGCGTCGAGGTGCCGAAGGGCGTCGTCTGCGCCCGGCAGACCGAAGAACGCCTCCAGGAAGGGGAGGGTCGATTCGAGCGCCGCGTCGAGATGCTGGACCCCGTGGCGCAGCTTCGACTGCAGCTGCAGCGCGTGGTCGCCCTCCTCGATGTGGAGCTCGGTGCGGAGCATCTCGAGGATGGGGCCGTAGGGCTGCGTGCGTCCGTACGCCACACAGTAGCCCTCGAGCCAGTCGGCGACCTCGTCGGCCAGGCAGGCGTGGAGCTCGTAGACGAGGCGCGACTTCCCGATCCCGGGCTCGCCCACGATCCCCACCACCTGGCCGTGGCCCGCCTCCGCGCGCTTGAAGCAATCGTGCAGCAGCGCGACCTCGCGTCGTCGGCCCGCGAGGTGGGTCAGCCCACGCGCCGCGTGCATCTCGAGCCGGCTCCGCCACCGCCGCCGGCCCGTCACCCGGTAGACGCCGACGGGCTCGCGCTGCCCCCGGACCTCCAGGGGGCCGCGCGGCTCCGAGAGGACGTACCCCTCGACGAACCGATGCGTGGCATCGGCGATGAGGATGTCGCCGGGTTCGGCGAGGGCCTGCATGCGGGCGGCGATGTGCGTGGTGTTCCCGACCGCCGTGTAGTCCATCCGCAGGTCGTCGCCGATCCGCCCGACCACGACGGGGCCCGTGTTGATGCCGACCCGCAGGCGGAGCTCGACACCGTGCTCGCGGTGGAAGTCGGCGCTGTAGCCGCGGACCGTCTCCTGGATCGCCAGCGCCGCCTGGACGGCGCGCAGCGGATGATCCTCGACCGCGATCGGCGCGCCGAAGAGCGCCATGAGGCCGTCGCCAAGATACTGATTGACCGTGCCCTCGTAGCGATGGACCGCCTCCGCCACGAGTCGGAGCACGTGCCCCATGAGGCGATGGAGGGGCTCCGCGTCGATCCGCTGGGCGAGCATGGAGGAGTCCGCGACGTCGGCGAACAGCACCGTGACCAGCTTCCGCTCGCCCTCGAGCGCGCTGCGAGTCGTGAGGATCTTCTCGACGAGGTAGGCCGGTGTGTAGGCCGGCGACGCTTCCTCGACGGGACGCGGCCCTGGCGTCGGCGGGCCCGTCACCGCGAGCGCGACGCCGCAGCCGGTGCAGTATTTTCCGCCCTCGCTGTTCAGCGTCCCGCACGCGGGACAGCGCCGCGGCAGCGGGGCGCCGCACCGGCTGCAGAACCTGGCGCCCTCGCTGTACGCGGATTTACACTGCGGACAGTGGCCGCCGCCCTGGTCTGGACTCGCCACATCGTCACCCGCCGGCGAGAGTGGAGACCATGACCGTATCGAGCACGTCGACGAGGGCCTTGGGCCCAGCAAGTTTCCGGCCCACGACGTGCCCCGCGCCATCGAGGTCGATGAGCGCGGCAGGTGGGCTAGGGGTAGATCTGCCGGTAGGCGAGGCGTGCGCGCTCGCCGGCGCCGCCGAAGCGCGCGTTGTAGTCCTTCGTCATCGCGCGCAGCGTGTCGGAGCGGACGAAGGCCTGCATCGCCTCCTCGGACTCGAACTCGTAGCAGACCATGTACTGCCAGGGCTCACTGCCGACGTGGTCGCTCTCGAGCGGGACCGCCGCGTAGCGGCGCATCCCGAGGCAGCCCGGCACGCGCGCCGCCTCGACCGAGCGCACGGTGTCGTACCACTCGTTGAACGCGGCTTCCCGATCGGGCGCGATCGTGGCCTTGACGACGAACAGGGCGGGGCGGGCCATCGCTGGCCTCCTCAGGGCAGGCGTTCGAGCCGGACGGCGCAGACCTTGTACTCGGGAATCTTCGAGACGGGGTCGGAGGCGGAGTTCGTCAGGAAGTTGGCCGCGGAGCCCGAGAGCTTGACGAACGGAATGAAGATCGAGCCCGCGCGCACCGACTCGGTGACGCGCGCGTAGCCCGTCAGCTCACCGCGCCGGGATTCGACGCGCAGCCGTCCGCCGGTGTCCACGCCGAGCCGTCGCGCGTCGGTGGGATGGATGGCGATCTCGAGCCGGGGCGCCAGCTCGAGCAGCCCCTCGACCCGCCGGGTCAGCGTTCCCCCGTGCCAGTGGTAGAGCAGCCGCCCGGTGTTGAGCGTGAACGGATAGTCGGCGTCGGGAAGCTCGGCCGCCTCCTCGATCTGTCGGGCCGGGATGAAGCGGGCGCGGCCACGCGGGAACGACTCCGCGTAGAGGAAGCGCGTGCCGGGGTGGTCCGGCGTCGGACACGGCCACTGCAGCCCACCCTCGCGGTCCAGCCGCGCGTGCGACAGCCCGCCGAGGAACGGCGTGAGCCGCGCCATCTCGTCGAAGATCTCCGCCGCACTCGTGTAGTCGAACTGGGGGCCGACGTCGACGCCGGCGCGGCGCGCCACGCGCTTGGCCAGCTCGGCCGTGATCCACCAGTCGGGCCGCGTCTCGCCGGCCGGCGCTAGCGCGGCGCGCACGCGCTGTACCCGTCGCTCGGAGTTCGTGAAGGTGCCTTCCTTCTCGGCGAAGGTCGCGGCTGGCAAAAACACGTGGGCGCGCTCGGCCGTCTCGTGCATGAACAGATCCTGCACGACGAGGAAGTCGAGCTGACCGATCGCCTTCTCGGCGTGGTGCAGGTCGGGCTCGGAGAGGAGCGGGTTCTCCCCGACCACGTACATCGCCCGGGTATCGCCGCTCAGGCAGCCCTCGACGATCTCGGTGACGACGCGCCCCGTGCGCCCGGGCGGCCGCACGCCCCAGGCGCTCTCGAAGCGGTCGAGCGTCTCCGGCGTGTAGTGCTGGTAGCCCGGCAGGTTGGTCGGAATGCACCCGGCGTCGCCGCATCCCTGGACGTTGTTCTGCCCGCGCAGCGGCGAGATGCCACTGCCCAGCCGGCCCATCTGGCCGGCGACCAGGGAGAGGTTGAGGAGCGCGTGCGCGTTGTGGATGCCGTTGACGTGCTGGGTGATGCCCATGCCCCACACGAGGCACGAGCCCGCCGGCGAGCCCTGCGCGGGTCGCGGGTCCCCGACCTCGCGGGTGGCCGGTCTCGCGTACCAGCGGGCGGCCTGGGCGATGTCACGGGCCGGCACGCCGGTGACCTGCTCGGCGTACTCGAGCGTGAAGCGATCCAGCGAGCCGAGCCAGGCGTGGTACCCCTCGGTGCGGTTGGCGATGAAGGCCTCGTCGGCCAGCCCCTCGTCGATGATGACCCGGGCCATCGCGTTGAAGAGCGCGACGTCGGTACCGGGGCGTTGCTGGATCCACAGGTCGGCCTGATCGCACAGCTCCACCCGCTTGGGGTTGACGACGATCAGCTTCGCCCCGCGGCTCACCGCGCGCCGGAAGCGCACGGCGATGACCGGATGGTTGGCCGAGGCGTCGGCCCCGACCACCATGATGCAGCCCGCCTCCTCGTAGTCCTGGTACGAGTTCGACGTGGCGCCCGAGCCCATCGAAGCCAGCATCGCCTCGACCGAGGGCGAGTGGCAGAGGCGGGTGCAGTGGTCGACGTCGTTGGTGGCCATCACGACGCGGCAGAACTTCTGGATCAGGTAGCCGTCCTCGTTCGTGGCCTTGGCGCTGGCGAGCGCGCCGAACCGTCCGCGGTGGCGAGCCAGCCCGTCCGCCGCCGCGTCCAGCGCCGTGTCCCAGTCGACCTCTGCCCAGCGGCCGTCGCGCCTGACGAGCGGCACGGTGATGCGGTCGCGGGAGTGCACGAAGCCGGTGCCGAAGCGGCCCTTCACGCAGAGCATGCCGCGGCTCGAGATGTTGGCCGGCACGTCGTCGGCCATGACGGCCAGGCGCCCGTGCTCGGTCACGCGCGCCTCGATGCCGCAGCCGACCCCGCAGTACGGGCACGTCGTCTCCACCCGGCGCACGAGCTTCGCCGGCGGCTCCTTGGGCCGGAGCGCGCCGGTCGGGCAGGTCGCCACGCACTGGCCGCACGAGGTGCACACCGACGACGCCATGGGGCCGTCGCCGAAGACGCCGACGCGGGTGGCGTGGCCGCGGCCCAGCAGCGAGATGGCGCCGATCTCCTGAACCTCGTCGCAGGCGACCGTGCAGCGCCCGCACAGGATGCAGGCGTCGCGGTCGAGGACGAAGAACGACTTGCTGGCGTCGACCTCGGCCCGGTGCAGGGCGGGCCAGCTCGGCTCCCGCAGGTCGTGGCGGGCCGTCGCCTCGCCGACCTGGCCGAAGCCGTCGCGGTCGCCGCCGGGGGTCAGCATCGAGCGCGTCAGGTCGAGCACGAGGGCCCGCACCCGCCGCGCCTCGGGGTGCTCGGTCGAGACCACCATCCCGTCGCGCGCGGGCAGGTGACAGGCGGCCGGCACGCCGCGCATCCCCTCGACGTGGACCAGGCAGGTGCGGCAGGCGCCGAGCGCCGGGCGGTCGGGGTCTTTGCAGAGCTGCGGCAGCGGCACGCCGAGCCGGTTCACCCCGTCCAGGACGGTGGCGCCGTCGGCAAGCTCGACACCTCGGCCGTCGATCGTGAGCCTCATGATGGGCCCATGATACCGAACTCCTCGGGGAAGGCGGCGAGGCCGGACAGCAGCGAGAGCGGCGCCGCCTGCCCGAGTCCGCACAGCGAGGCGAGCTGGACCGCCTCGGCGAGGTCCTTGACGCGCGCGACGTCGAGCGCGCCGTCGAGCATGGCCAGCAGGCGCACCGTGCCCTCGCGGCAGGGCGTGCACTTGCCGCACGACTCGCGCATGTTGAAGGCGAGCAGCGTACGCACCGCTTCGCGGACCGGCAGCGTGTCGTCGAGCGCCACCACGCCGCCGGTGCCCGGGTTCACCGGCCCGCGGGGGATCAGCGGCTCGTCGAACTGGCGCGGGTGCACCACGCTGCCCGAGGGGCCTCCGACCACGGCCGCCCGGATCGGCCGGCCCGTCGACGAGCCACCGCCGACGTCCTCGATCAGCGTGCGCAGCGTGCAGCCGATCTCCATCTCGACGATGCCGGGACGCCGCAGGTGACCGGAGAGACCGAACAGCTTGGTGCCGCGGCCGCCGCCGAGCCCGGCGAACCACGCGCCGCCACGCTCCACGATTGACGGCACCGCGCTCAGCGTCTCCACGTTGTTGATCACGGTCGGCTTGCCGAAGAGTCCCGACTCCACCGGAAAGGGCGGACGCGTGCGAGGCATCGCCCGCTGACCCTCGATCGACTCGAGGAGCGCCGTCTCCTCGCCGAGCACGAAGCCGCCGGCGCCGCGCCGGATCTCGACATCGAGCGAGAAGGGCGTGCCGAGCACGTACGGCCCGACGAGGCCCCACGCCGACGCCTGCTCGAGCGCAACCGCGAGGCGCCGCGCGGAGAGATCGGCCTCGCCGTGGACATAGAGGATGGCGCGCGAGGCGCCGGCCGCGAAGGCGGCGAGGAGCACGGCCTCCAGGAGGCGGTGCGGATCGCCTTCCATCAGGTGGCGGTCCTTGAAGATGCCGGGCTCACCCTCCTCGCCGTTGACGACGAGGAACTTCGGCGCGCCGGCGGCCGCCCGGCAGCCCGCCCACTTGACCGCCGTCTGGAAGTACGCGCCGCCGCGGCCGGCGAGGCCCGCCGCGCGTACCTCCTCGATGATCGCCTCCGGGCGCCCGTCGTCGAGCGCGCGGGCGAAGGCGCCGTAGGCACCGTGGCGGATGGCGTCCGCGATGTCGTACGGATCGGCCAGGCCGCAGCGCTCGAGGAGCACGCGGTGCTGGGGTGCCATGAACTCGTCACCGACGGCCAGGTCCGCCTCCATCCCCGCCGCCAGCGCGTTCAGCAGGCGCGGCACGTCTGCCGGCGTGAGGGCGCCGATCGTCAGCCGCGGCCGACCGTCCCGGAGCACCTCGACCACGGGCTGCGCCCAGCACATCCCGTTGCAGCCTGCCGCCACGACCCGGAAGGGAAGGCCGCGTCGCTCGCACTCGGTCTGGAGCGTCTCGAACGTCGCGCCGGCGCCGACCGCCAGACCACAGGTGCCGAGTCCCACGGCGAGCCGGGCGCCGGTCCGACGCCGCTCCGCCTCGCGTTTGAGGGCGGCGAAGCGCGCGCCCGGGGAGCCGGGCCCGACGGTGGCGGGCGGGCCGCCTTGGCCCTCCACCTGCGGGGTCGGATGGACCGTGGAGCCGGCCACCAGCGCCGTGACGTCGTCGACGCTCACGCGACCCTGGAAGGCGTGGTCGACCTCCACCACCGGTGCGCTGCCGCAGGCGAAGGCGCAGTCGAGCTCCTCGAGCGTGACGTTCCCGTCGGGCGTCGTGCGCCCGGGGCCGATGCCGAGCCGCCGCTCGCAGGCCGCGAGGATGCCCCGGGCGCCGCGGGCCAGGCAGGCGACGCCGGTACAGACGCGCACCAGACGACGGCCGGGTGCGGTCAGGCGGAACTCGGGATAGTGGCTGGCGACGCCCCACACCTCGCTCTTCGGCACGCGGAGGTGGGCGGCGACCTGCTCGAGCGCGGCCGGCGAGAGCCACCGGTCGGCGTGCTGCACGGCGTGGAGCGCCGGCAACAGCCACGTGCGCTCGCGCGGAAACCGCGCCAGGACGTCGGGACCCGTCATATATCGGCGATCGTACCGCCCGCCGGCTACCGGTCCAGGTCCTCCAGGAAGCGCTGCAGCCGCGGACCCCACTTCGCCCACTCGGGGCCGCTGGCCACGTGGCCGAGCTCGGTGTCGATCTCGAAGTACGAGGCCTGCACGCCCGCCTTGGCGAGCTTGTCCATGACCGCGGGCGCGATCGAGGGCGGGAAGAGCTTGTCGGTGCGCGAGATGACGTAGAGCACCCTGGCCTTGATCGTGTCGAAGTCGCGCTCGGCGTCGAAGCGGACCGAGGCCTGGCGCAGCGTCACGAGCGAGTTCGGATCGAAGTCCCTCGCCCAGGCGGCGGCCTGGCGCCGCAGCTCCGCGTCGCGGGCCGCGGGATCGGCGATCGTTCGCGCGAGCACCTCGTTGGTGCCGTAGCGCTGCAGCGTCTCGACGCGAATCGCGGTCATCGTCTCGACGCCGCCGCCCTTGTCGTAGTGCCAGCCGCCGTTCCACCCGGAGTCGGTCGCCAGGCGTGCGCGCAGGCTCTCCACAGCGGCCTGGCCGCCGCCGCCCTTGGGCGCGGTCACGACCGCGACGATGCCGCGCATGGCGTCGGGATAGGTGACCGCCCACTGGAAGGCCTGGTAACCGCCGAACGAGGGACCGGCCACCGCGACGAGGTGCTTGACGCCGAGCGCGTCGAGCATCGCCTTCTGCGCGGCGACGATGTCGCGCAGCGTGATCGCGGGGAAGTCGGGGCCGTAGCGACGGCCGGTCCGGGGATCGACGCTGGCCGGCGCCGTGGAGCCGTAGGAGGAGCCGAGCATGTTGGAGGCGACGACGAAGTAGCGGTTCGTGTCGATCGCCTTGCCGGGCCCGATGAGACCGTCCCACCAGCCGGCCGCCTCATCGGCCGGCGAGTACTTGCCGGCGGCGTGCTGGCTCGACGTGAAGCCGTGCGTGACGAGGATCGCGTTGCGTCCGTCCGCCGCCAGCCGGCCGTAGCGTTCGTAGACGAGCGTGAGCTCGGGCAGCACGGTGCCGCTCTCGAGCCGGAAGTCGCGGGTGGTCCAGGTCTGTTTCACGATGGGCTCCAATCGGTCCTGAGCGACGAGGGCGGCGCCGTTCGGGCCGGGTGCGGCCGCGCACCCGGTGAGGGTAACGAGCAACCATCCGGCGAGCAGCGCTGCGCGTCTCATGGTGGCCTCCGCGTCGGTGAGTCGGCAGGCGGCAGCTTACCACCCCGCCGCTCGCGCATCGCGTCAGGCGGCGCCGACGTGCAGGGCGATCGTGCCCAGTCCGAGGCGGCGGTAGCGGACGTCGCGCCACCCCGCCTGCGTCATGAGCCGGGCGAGCTGGGGCGGCGTGACGAAGCGCTCGACCGACTGGGGCAGATAGGTGTACGCGGCGCGGTCGCGGGCGACGGCGGCGCCGATCACGGGCACCAGGCGGTTGAAGTAGAGGCCGAAGACGGCATCCCAGCCGCGCACGCCCGGGCGCGTGATCTCGAGGGCGGCCACGAGACCGCCCGTCGCCGTCACGCGCCGCATCTCGGCGAGGCCGGCCGGTAGGTCGGCGAGGTTCCTCAGCAGGAACGCGGAGGTCACGCACGTGAACGTCGCATCGCCGAAGGGCAGCGCCAGCGCGTCCGCGGCGAGCAGCGGGACCCGACGCTCGCCGCGCGCGACCAGCTTGGCCCGCGCGTGCCGCAGCATCGCCTCCGAGAAGTCGGCGCCGACGACGACGCGCCCGGGCGCGGCGGCACGGACGGCGAGCGCGAGGTCGCCGGTGCCGGTGGCGAGGTCGAGCGCGAGGCCTGCGGGGGCGCCGGCGACCGCGCGGGCGGTGACGCGGCGCCACGCGTGATGCCGGCCGCCCGTCATCACGGAGTTCATGAGGTCGTAGCGTCCGGCGATGCGCGTGAACATCGCGCGGACGGCCTCCGCGCGCGCGCTCACCGCCACAGCCCGGTCACGACGGCGACGAGGACGATCACCGCGATGTAGCCGTTGACGTTGAAGAACGCCATGTCGAGCTTCGAGAGATCACCCGGGCGGATCAGCGAGTGCTCGTAGACCAGGAGGCCGACGACGGCGAGCCAGCCGATCCAGTAGAACGCGCCGAGCCCCATCATCAGGCCGAGCCCGGCCAGCGCCGCGGCGGTGAGCGCGTGGTTGACGCGGGCCAGCCGCAGCGCGGCGGGTATGCCGAAGCGCGCCGGCACCGAGTGCAGGCCCTGGGCGCGGTCGACCTCGACGTCCTGGCAGGCGTAGATGATGTCGAAGCCCGCGATCCACACCGTGAGGGCGAACCACAGCACGAACGCCGGCGGCTCGAAGGCGCCGCGCACGGCGATCCAGCCACCCGCGGCCGCGATGCCGTCGGTGAAGCCGAGGATCCAGTGCGACGTCCAGGTGAAGCGCTTGGTGTACGAGTAGCCGACGAGGAAGACGAGCGCGAGCGGCGCCAGCGCCAGGCAGAGCGGGTTCAGCAGGGCCGCCGCCACGAACATCAGCGCGGCGCCGCCCGCGGCCAGCAACCGGAGCTCCCAGACCCCGAGCACACCGCGGGGCAGATGGCGACCGGCCGTGCGCGGGTTGCGCGCGTCGATCCAGCGGTCGACCACGCGGTTGGTCGCCATCGCGCAGGTGCGCGCGCCGACCATCGCCGCCGTCACCCAGCCGACCGTCCAGAGGCCGGGCCAGCCGCCGGCCGCGAGCACCATCGCGATGTACGCGAACGGCAGCGCGAAGATCGTGTGCTCGAACTTGATGGCCTCGAGCAGGTGCCCGAGCTTGCTCAGAGCCCGTAGTCCTTCCAGCGGCGGGTGACGCGCTCGCGGACCTCGTCGGTCATGCGGATCTCGTCCGGCCACGCCTGGGTGACGTCGTCCAGCGGTCCCTTCTCGGTGGCGTCCACGCCCAGCTTGCCACCGAAGCGATGGCGGAGCGCGGCGTGGTCGAGGTCGTCCATCGGGCCCTCGAGGATCATCAGGTCGCGCCGGGGATCGATGTTCCCGGTCGCCCGCCAGGCGACCTCGGAGAGGTCGTGGACGTTCACGTGCTCGCTGACGACTACGATCGTCTTGGCGAGCATCATGAGCCCCATCCCCCACAGGGCCTGCATGACCTTGCGAGCCTGGCCGGGGTAGCGCTTGCGGATGGAGACGATCACCAGGTTGTGGAAGACACCCTCGGCCGGCATGTTGACGTCGACGATCTCCGGCAGCATCAGGCGCATGATCGGCAGGAAGATGCGCTCGGTGGCCTTGCCCAGCCAGTAGTCTTCCTGGGGCGGCCGGCCCACGATCGTCGTCGGATAGATCGGCCGCGCGCGGCGCGTGAGCGCGGTGAGGTGGAACACCGGGTAGTCGCGCGCGAGCGAGTAGTAGCCGGTGTGATCGCCGAACGGCCCCTCGAGCCGCTGCTCGGCGGGATCGACCCAGCCCTCCAGCACGATCTCGGCCTGGGCGGGGACCTCGAGGTCGTTCGTCTTGCAGCGCACCATCTCCACGCCGCTTCCGCGCAGCCAGCCGGCGAAGACGACCTCGTCGATGCCGGGCGGCAGCGGCGCCGACGCGGCGTAAATCATGGCGGGATCGCCGCCGAGCGCGATCGACACCGGCATGCGCGACGTCGCGTGGTGCTGGTGCTCGGCGCCGCCCTTGTGCGTTTGCCAGTGCATGCCGAGCGTCCGATCGTCGAAGACCTGGAGCCGGTACATGCCGACGTTGCGCGCGCCCGTGCGCGGATCACGCGTGAACACCCCCGGCAGCGTGATGTAGCGCCCGCCGTCCCCGGGCCAGCACTGCAAGATCGGCAGCCCGGCCAGCGAGGGCGCCGCCGTCTCGACGATCTCCTGGCAGGGAGCCGTCTCCACGCGGCGCGGGGCTGCGCGCGCGACGTCGATCAGCGTCCCGAGCTTGCGGAGGCGCTCGGTGAAGGTGCCGGGCAAGCGCGCGTCGAGCAGCTTGGCGACGCGTTCGCCCAGCTCGTCGAGTCGCTCGACGCCGAGCGCCAGCGCCATGCGATCCTCGGCGCCGAAGGCGTTGACGAGCACCGGCATGTCCGCCCCCTCGACGTCCTCGAACAGCAGCGCGACGTTCGCTCGACCCGCCGACTTCGACACCCGGTCGACGATCTCGGTGATCTCGAGGTCGCGAGAGACGGGGGCGCTGACGCGGTGCAGGCGACCGGTGTGCTCCAGGCGCGCGACGAACTCGCGCAGGTCGGTGAACGCCATCGACCTACTCGTGGTAGTAGGTCTTGACGAGCCAGCCCGCGATGACCGGGAAGGCGAGGCTGGGGATCACGCGCACGATCACGAAGCGCCACCCCATGAGCGGCGCCTCCCAGGCGATGATCCTTTGCATCCCGAACAGCGACCACGAGGTCATGTAGGCCACCAGCGGCGCCATCGCAGCGCCGGAGTTCGCGAGCACGACCAGGAAGGGCACCGTCACCATTGGCCCGCCGGGCGTCAGGATACCGGCGACCGAGGCGATCAGGATGGCCCGGAAGCCGCCCTCGCGCCCCAGGTGTTTGGCCACGACCTCCTGGGGGACGAGTACCTGGAGCATGCCGGCGAGGATCAGCGCCGGGACCAGGCGAGGAAGGACGAACCACAGCATGGAGAGTCCGTTGCGGGCGCCGATCCAGGGGAGTCCCGGGTCCTTCATATAGGCGACCACCGCGAAGGCGATGGCCAGGACGGAGAGAACGATCGTGGTGATCTCCGGGCGCATCGCCCGGCCATTATTACACAGTGTCTAGAACCGGCTCGGACGCGGTCCGTCAGGCTGACGCAGCGAGGCCTGGTCGCTCCAGCGCCTCCAAGATCCGCGTCCACTCCACGGGCTTTGTAAAGACGACTTCGGCTCCGGCCTGCCGGGCACGGGACAGATAGGGCTCGCCGTACCCTGTCACCACGATGACACGTGGTCGGCCCCGCGCGGTGGAGAGGATCTGGCGGATCAGCACGTCGCCGGGAAGATCGGGAAGGCCAAGATCGCTCAGGACCACGTCGAAATCCCTGCGACTGGCGAGCTCGGCCGCCTCGCGGCCACTCCCGGTGGCCGTGACGTCCGCGCCCTCGACCCGCAGCAGGACGGTGAAAACCTCGCGGATGTCAGGGGCGTCTTCAACCAACAGAATCCGCATTTGGTCCAAGCTCATAGAGCAAACATTGCTCGCAGCATAGGTAGCAATGTGGATGCCACTGCCGTGAGAGCGTCCCGTTCAGATATACTCGGAAGGCCCGTGGACCCATTCGGACACGGTCTCATCGAGGGCCTCACCGACGCGGTAGTCGTCACCGACGCCCGCCTGATCGTCATTGCCTGGAACCCTGCGATGGAACAGCTCACGGGGATCGCGCGCGGGGAGGCGCTCGGCCGACCGGCGCCCACCGTGCTCGAATTCCTGCGCGAGGCGGGCGTCGGCGCGCTGCTCGCACGCGCGTACGGTGGGGAAACTGTCACGGTGGAGGCGCGCTGCGTCCCGCCGACGCGTGCGGATCAGACCTGGCTCGAGGCGCGGTACCTGCCGTGGCGCGACGCCGGCGGCGCCGTGGCCGGCGTCGTCGGGCTCCACACCGACGTCAGCGAGCGCCGGCGGCGCGCGACCTTCGTTCGGGCGGTGGAGGCCGTCGGTCAGTCGCTCGCCTCCTCGCTCGACCTCAACGAGGTGCTCGACACCATCGCCGACAAGGCGCTCGAGGTGATGGGCGCGGAGTCCGCCCTCGTCGTGTCGTGGGACGGCCGCGCGTCGAGTCTCACGGTCCTGCGCGCGGCCGGGCGACTCAGCCGCGAGTACGCCGCGGCCGGCTCCATTCCCGTGGGCGGCGGGCCGATGAGCCGGGCGCTCCTGCAAGCCGATCCCGTGTTCACGTCGAACATCGTCACCGACCCCGACACCTCGCTCAACCGCGAGCGCCGAGCCCAGGTCGAGCGCGAGGGGTTCAAGGCGGTGGCCGCGGCGCCGCTCCGCTCCCAGGGCCGCGTGCACGGCGCGCTCGTCGTCCATTACTGGAGCGAGCGCACGTTCGCCGACGAGGAGATCGGCGCGCTCCGCTGGCTGGCCGAGCAGGCGGCGCTCGCCATCGACAACGCCCACCTGTACGCCGACGCCACGCGGCGCGCCGAGCGCCTGCGCGAGCTGGCCCGGGTCGAGCAGCTGGTGGGCGAGTCCCTCGTCGTCGACGACGTGCTGCGCCGCATCGCCCAGGCCGCCGCCCGCCTGCTGAGCGCGCCGTCCGTGCAGCTGTGGACCGCCGACCCCGTCGAGCGCGTGCTCCGCCTGCAGGCCTCGTGGGTCGAGCCCGGCAGCTCCGACTTCCGGCGCCGCACCGAGGTGGCGTTCGGCGAGGGCATCGCCGGCCGGGTGGCGGAGACGAAGCTCGCGATCTACGTCGACGACGTCGCCGCCGACGCGCGGGCGCTCTCCGGCGGGTGGGCGCGCGAGACCGGCATCCAGCGCCTGCTCTCGGTGCCGATCCTCAGCGGCGACGATCTCCTGGGCGTGCTGGCGGTGCGCGCTCGCTCCGACGAGCTGGCGACCGACGAGAACCGGGCGCTCGTCACCTCGCTGGCGGCGCGGGCGGCGGTGGCGCTGCAGAACGCGCGCTCGTACGCCGACGCCATACGTCGGGCCGCGCGGCTGCGCGAGCTCGTGGCGGTGAGCCGCTCGATCACGGCCTCGCTCGACGCCGGCGACGTCATGACCAGCATCGTGCAGGCCGCCGCCGGCATGCGCCCGGGCGCCCTGGCCGCCGTTCACGTCTTCGCCGACGACCGCACGCGCCTGCGGATGATGGCGACGTCGAGCGTCGAGTGGGCCGAGCTCCCGGCCGACCGTCCCGCCGACGCCGGGCTGCCCGGTCTCGTCGTCGAGCAGCACCGGCCGGTCCTGATCCCGCAGCCGCTGCAGCACCCGCGCACGCTGGTGCCGGCGTGGTGGGAGCGGCGCCCGCGCGCGACCTACTACGGCGTGCCGATCGACGTGGGCGACACCTTCGTCGGCGTGCTCGACTACATCCTGCCCGAGGGCCTGCCCGACTCCGAGGAGCAGGAGGCGCTGAGCCTGCTGGCCGCCCAGGCCGGCGTGGCGATCCGCAACGCCCGGCTCTACCAGGCCGAGCGCGTCCAGGCCGAGCGCGTGCGGGCGCTGGCCATGGTCAACCAGCGCATCTCGAGCGCGCTGGAGCTCGACGCGCTGCTGCGGATCATCTCCGAGTCGGCGGCGCAGCTCACGGGCGTGCGGTTCGTCTCCTTCTGGCTGGCCGACGAGCCGACCCGCACGCTGACCTTCATGGGCGGCTCGGTGCCCGAGATCGCCGCCGACTTCCCGCAGCGGACCGTGACCTACGACGACGGCGGCGGCATCGGTTGGGTCGCCCGCAACCGCCGGCGCCTCGTCGTCGACGCCGTCGGGGACGACCCGCGCGTCATCAACCTCGAGTGGTGGCGACGGTGGGGCCTGCACGGCTTCGTCGCCTATCCGGTCGTGGCGGGCGACCAGCTCCTGGCCGTGCTCTCGCTCAGCCACACCGAGGCGCTGCGCTTCATCGACGAGACGTCCGAGGTCGTGCAGATGTTCGTCGCCCAGGCCTCGGTCGCCATCCAGAACGCCCGGCTCTACCGCGAGGCCCAGCGCCGGCGCGACGTGGCCGAGGTGCTGGCGCGGCTGGGCCGCGAGCTCACGGGGACGCTCGAGACGGCGCGGATCGGCGCGCTCGTCACGCGCGGCATCGTGGACCTGCTCGGCGTCCGGGCCTCGGTGGTGTTCCGCTTCGAGCCCGAGGACAGCACCCTGCACGAGGTCGCCTCCCACGGCGCGTCGGCCTTCAAGCTCCGGGGCGTCGTGATGCGGGCGGGCGAGGGGATCGTGGGCCGGGCGGTCGCGGACCGCAAGATCGTCGTCACGCCCGAGGTGCTGCGCGAGCCGCGCGTGCACTATCGGCCCGAGCAGCGCGCCGCGCTCGCCGAGCACGGCATCGGCGCGATGATCGGCATCCCGCTCTTCTCGCACGAGCGGGTCATCGGCGCCCTCGGCGTGGGCGACGTCGTCGGCCGCGAGTTCAGCGCCGAGGAGCTCCAGGCCCTGCAGGCCTTCGCCGACCAGACCGCCCTCGCCCTCGAGAACGCGCGCCTCTACGCGACGGCCCGGGACAGCCTGACGAGACTGCGGGAGACCCAGGCCCAGCTCGTGCAGGCCGCCAAGATGTCGGCGCTCGGGCAGCTCGTCTCCGGCGTCGCCCACGAGCTGAACAACCCGCTGAGCGTCATCATCGGTTACGGCCAGCTCCTGCTCTCCCGCGAGGTGCCGGACAACATGCGCCGGCCCGTCGAGCTGATGGTGGCCCAGGGCGACCGCATGGCGAAGATCGTCCGCAACCTGCTCTTCTTCGCCCGCCAGCGCCCGCCCGAGCGAGCGCCGGTCAGCCTGCAGGCCGTCGTGGAGCAGACGCTCGCGCTGCGGGTGAACCAGCTCACGCTGTCCGGCATCACCGTCGAGACGGCGTTCGCCGCCGAGCTGCCCGAGATCACCGGCGACGCCCAGCAGCTGGAGCAAGTCTTCCTGAACCTGCTGCTCAACGCGGAGCAGGCGATCCTCGAGGCCCGGCCCCAGGGCCGGATCATCGTGCGCACCCGGGTGAGCGAGGCGGGCGACTGGGTCTACGCCGACGTCGTCGACGACGGCCCCGGCATCTCGTCCGACGCGCTGCCGCGGGTCTTCGAACCGTTCTTCACGACGAAGATGGTGGGCAGTGGCACCGGCCTCGGCCTCAGCGTGTCCTACGGGATCCTCGAGGAGCACGGCGGCCGCCTGACCGTGCAGAGCCGTCGCGGCGAGACGATCTTCACCGTGGAGCTTCCGGTGAGCCGCGCCCCCGAGGCCGCGCAGAAGGGGGCGTCGCTGCGCCCGCTGCCGGACGGCGAGGGCCGCGTGGCCCTCGTCGTGGAGGACGAGCCGAGCGTGCTCGATCTGGTCGTCGCGCTGCTGCAGGAGCGCGGCTGGGAGGTGGACGTCGCCAGCGGCGGCCGCCCCGGCCTGGCCTGCGTCGAGCAACGCACCTACGACCTGATCATCTCCGACATGCGGATGCCCGACGGCGACGGCGCCGAGCTCTACGCCCGCGTGCGTCTGCGCGCCCCGGCCCTGGCCCGGCGCTTCGTCTTCATCACCGGCGATACCGCCAACGAGGACGCCTGGGCGTTCCTGGAGGGCGCGCAGGTTCCGGTCATCGAGAAGCCGTTCCAGCCGGCCGTGTTCGAGGACGCGGTAGCCCAGGTGATGTCGGCCCCGCCGCCGAGCTCGTGAAGCGCGCGGACCTCGTCGCGACCCTGGCCCAGTCCTCGCGCGGCTCCCGGCGCGCCGCCACCCGCGCGCTCGACGCCTTCCTCCTCGGCATCCGCGACGGTCTCCACAACGGCGGCACCGTCACCATCAGCGGCTTCGGGACCTTCGTCGTCACCCGTCGCGCGCCCCGCGGCGGTCGCGATCCCCGCACCGGCAAGGCCATCACCATCCCGTCGACCCGCGTCCCCCGCTTCCGCCCCAGCCGCGGCCTGAAGGCCGCGGTACGCTAGGACTTCCCCCGACGCGATGCGTCGGGTATGCTGTAGCTCGCTGTTCGGGTGAGCGCTGTTTGGGGGATCGTCTAGGGGTAGGACGCCAGGTTCTGGCCCTGGTAGCGGGGGTTCGAATCCTCCTCCCCCAGCCAGCTCACGCGGAAGACGGCCCCATCGTCTAGAGGCCTAGGACACGGCCCTCTCAAGGCTGAAACACGGGTTCGAATCCCGTTGGGGCCACCACCGTCGGACTGTTATTTTTCAGCCGCCTGCGGCGCCTCGATCACTCTCAGGACGTCGGCGCGTAGCAGGCGTCCCACGTTCAAACGCCCCGAGAGCCGGAAGCCGTGCCGCCCATCGACCGTGATTGCCTCCACGCCGATCTTGCCGTCCAGCAGCTTCCGGAGCATCTGCCGAGCTTGGGTCTGGCGTCAGGACCGCGCGCCTGCACGTCCGCAGTGCGCTCCCGGAGCTCTCGAACGATGGTCGCGTAGTCGAACGCCTCGGGAGCACCGGCACCGTCCAAGGCCTCGTACTCAGCGACTAACGCCCGCTTGCGCTCCTCTTCGACCTTGATCTGGGCCACGACCGTGTCCATCGGGCTACCGTTCACTAGGGCCTCAACAAGGCGCGCGAGCCGCCCGTCAACGTCGTCGAGCTCGGCCCTCAGCCGGTCCCGCTGGCTGGTTAGCTGCACGCGGCACCCCTCAAGCCTGGCGATCGCCAACTCGATCGACTTCCCGATTACGCGGGAATCAAGGACCTCGCCGACGGTCTTGAGGACCGCCGCGTCGACTGCGTCGGTCCTGATGACGACATCGTTGGTGCAGATGCAATCTCCCCGCTTCCGCTCATGCCAAGCCTTACTGTGACCCGCGACACGTTCCAGGCGCTCGGGGTGACCATGAGCGACCTCCGCGAGCCGACGCTCGCTGGACACCCACGACGCGCGCTTGAGCCGCTGCTTGCTTCGCGGGGCTTCGACCTCGCGCGCGAGATAAGTTTTACCGTCCTCGCCGACGACAGCATCGTCCTGACGCAGTAATCGTTCACGCCGGGGTCCGGGTCGCGCAGCCAGTCGAACCGTGACCGCCACCCCGCCGTCGAGCACCGGCGAGCGCGCCGACAGCTTCGCGACCGCGGGCCGCGATGTCGTGGAAGCGGCGCCGGCGGCTCCCGGGCGAGCATGGGGACGCGCAGTAAGGCGGGGGCTGGTGAACTGCGTGGCATCACCGTTGCTCTCCATCTTGAGGGACGAAGCGTCGTCCCGGAGGACAGCAATGAACAAAGACGTGTTCGCAGGTTGGTGGAAACAGGCGCGTGGGCAGGCAAGGTCCTGGTGGGGCGATCTTACCGACGACGAGTTGGACAAGATCGAAGGCGAGTCCGAGAAGCTCGTCGGAGCCCTGCAGGCGCGGTACGGCTGGTCGCGCGAACGAGCGGAGCAGGAGATCGAGGAACGAATGGGTCGAGCTGCCTGATCCGCGGCTGACTGAGCGCTGAGACGACGCTGCGGCGCGAAGGAAAGCACATCAAAGTGATTGACCTTCGCGCCGCCGCGTTGAACCGCGCCGAGAAAGACGACCTACCATGCCGATGGATGATAGCGAGCGGGCGATCACCGCTGACCTCATCAGCGCCGTCCGGACGCTCGCGGCGCACGTGATGACGCTTCACCTGCAACTCGGAGCAGTGCGTACGCTTCTGGCCCGGAAAGGCACGATTAGCGACGCCGAAGTCCAAGCTGCGTTCGCCGAGTTAAACGTGGTCGCCTCAGCCGAGGAGGTGCTCGATTTCACCAGCACCGAGGCACTTTTCGATGAGCTGCTCGAACGGCTCAATAGGGCAGCTTAGCCCGTACACCTGTTCATTAGGCCGCGACGCGCCACGAGTGCATGGTCTGCCGCATCGTCATCGAGGTCGGTGAGATCGAGTACGAGCTGCCGCTCGGCGGCGTGACGGCCTTCGTTCATCGGCGTTGCTTCATGATGTGGCGGGCCGTCATCTCGGGCGACGATCCGGCCTGACGGTCAAGCGGTCGCGCTCGGACGCCCACGCGTGGTAGCGTCGTGGCGTGCCCCCCTCTAGCCCCTCGCCGCTCGATGTGTTGGACGCGTCCTACGGGGAGCACCGTCTGTGCGACGACCTTGACGGAGGAGTGGACTAGGGCCGCGACGGGCAGGCGTACGCGTGGTTCTACTGCTTGAGCTGCAACGCGCGAGTCGCGAAGCCTCTCTGACTCGTGACACCGACGCACGCTGACAAGGCCGATGAGCAGCGCCTCAAGAACCTCCGCGCCGCGCTGGGGTTCCTCCGAGGACGGTGCTCGACATCCTCCTCGTGCTGGCAGCCCTGCTCGCCATCTACTCGATGCTGCCGTAGCTCGACCCTTGACCTGCTGGCGTCCCGTCGCGTCGCGCCCTGCTGCGTCGCGAGGACGTGTTGGATGAGGCGCCGAAGCCGGCGGCGAGAGACGCCGCACCGAATGAGGGCGCCGCGCCCGACTCGGGCGGCGTGCGGCTGCTTCTGGATGGCGGTTGCCGAGCCGTAGGCGCGCGTGCCCTCCCTGTGCTGGTGATCTACCTCGCCCGGCGCAGGAGGACGGAGGCCTCGCGCTCGGCGTGACGCCGCAGACGTTCGTTGCCGTCTGCGACCGCTGCCGCGATGGTGGGAAACCCGGTGTAGGACTCGACGTGCTCCGCCGCCGCATTTGGGACCTCATCGCCGAGGGGGTCCTGCCGTACACCCGTCCAGATCACTTCAACATTCGACCAACGCACGGGGTGGCCAACTGCATCGCCTGCGACACTCGCTTCGCGGATGGCGAGAATCTTTGCGAGGCGATCATCGCTGACATGATCATTGGCCCGCTCCATCGCGACTGTTCATAGCATGGTTGGCGAGCTTGACTAAACCACGACGCGGCCACCGGTACTCCCACTATTCATCGAACCGATTGCGCGCGGCAGGGGGAGAAGTCATCGCTGTCTGGCTAACGCCTCCTCTGAGCGGCCGGCGATGGCGGGTTCGGTTGCCTCAAACCCGTCGACCCTAGGAACTAGGGCAAATCGTCGTGGAGGTGATGGGGAGGGGACGGTGAAGCGGGCGGAACACGTCCCAATTAGCTAACGATCTCGGGGGCCTTCTTCGCCTGGCTGTGCGCCGCTTCCGCCTCCGCCCTGGTCCGACGCGCGCGACGGATGACCTCGTGCGCCGCTTCCTGGCTCTCAGTTGCCATGGCCTGCGTGGTACTTCGCGCCCTTCACGATCTTCGCTACCGATTTCGTCGGTTGCTGCGAGGTGCTCTGCCCTCGCTGCAAGCGATGCAGCGGTCGTCATGGTCTCTTGCTAACGGCGGTACGCAGCTTAGATTCATCACCCGCTCGGTTGGCACCGTGGTACCCGGTGTTTTACGCCCGCTATCGCGAGGGTATCAGTGTCAAGGCGGGCTAGCGACCTCACGGCCCGCCAGACTCGCGACGACGGTTGTTAGTTCGGCGGGATCCACAGGTTTTGGAAGGTGCATGTTGAATCCAGCCGAAAGCGTCCGCAACCGATCTTCGACTCGTCCATATGCCGTGAGCGCAACCGCCGGAACCTTGCCGCCCTCACTCGGGTCCATCGCGCGGATCTTGCGGATCAGAGACAATCCGTTCTCCCCCGGCATTTCGATGTCTGAAATCAACACATCCGGGCGCCACTCGCGACAAATGCGGAGTGCCTCGGCGGCCGATTGACATGTCGTGACCTCAGCTCGCGACGCGGTAAGAATGGCCATCGCAAGATCAAGCGCGTCCATCTCATCGTCAACGACGAGGACCCGTAGGCCGTTGAGGATAGCAGCGGCGTAGACACGAACCGGCATCACCCCGCGTGCCGTCGGGTGTACCTGATCGTCCACGGTGCCCAGCGACACCGGAAGCTTCACAATAAAGGTCGCCCCTCGGCCCTCGCCGGCGCTCTGCGCCTCCACGGTGCCGCCGTGCGCTTCGACAAGATACCGAACCAACCCAAGTCCCAGCCCAAGCCCGCCCTCACGTTGTGTCCCGCCTGATGCGCCCTGGCGGAACCGATCGAAGATCACCGGCAAGACCCCCGGAGAGATGCCTTGACCGGTATCGCTCACGACTATTTCTATATGCGAGTTGACCCGCAGCAGCCGGACCTGCACACGCCCGTCCTTCGGCGTGAACTTGACGGCATTCGTCAGCAGGTTCCATACAACCTGTTGCAGACGGTCCGGGTCGCCCATTAGTGGGCCTGCGCGTGGATCGAGCGTGGCTTCGAGTCGAATGCGCTTCCCGGCGGCGGCGGGTCGCACGGAGTCCAAAGCCGCGTCCACAACAGCCTTGAGGTCGACGGCTCGCACGTCCAGCCGCATCTTTCCACTGATGATCCGCGACACATCCAGAAGGTCGTCGATGAGTTGAACCTGCGCATTGGCATTGCGGACAATCGCGTCGAGGGCGCGCCCTTTCTGCTCTTCGGGAACCTGGCCAGCGTGAAGCATTCGCGCCCAGCCGAATACCGCGTTCATGGGGGTGCGAAGCTCATGCGACAGCATTGCGAGAAATTCGTCTTTCGCTCGATTGGCCGCCTGCGCCTCTTCTCTGCGCGTCTCGGCAACGAGTCGTCCCTCTCTTTCTGCGGCGGCGCTGCGAACGGCCTCACCGGCTGTGACGAGCGCGGCACGCAGATTTTCGACCTCCGTGAGGGCCGAGACGCCCATTTCGATTCGTTCGCCGCTCGCCATGGCATCGGCACTATTGGCAAGAGCAGAAAGTGGCGTGGATATTCGCTTACCGAGGACCAGGGCGGCGCCAAGACTGAGGAGCAGCACGACAGCCGCGCCACCTGACAGGATCGTGAGGGAGCGTGTCCGGGAAGCGGCGATCACGGCCTGTGAGACACCAAGAGAAACCGTCCAGCCTGTGAGCGTCGACCGAGTGAAGACATGGACGACTTCGGTCCCTTCTCGAGTATCTCCCATCCCCGTTTGTTCGTCGGATCCGGCGAGGTGCGCCATCAGTTCTGGCGCCAATGGCTGGCCGACGAGGCGCGCGTGGTCAACGGTGCGTGCGATGATTAGCCCCTGCCTCTCCAGAAGGCTCACCACAGAGTCGGCGTGAGGCCGCTGATCCATGAGGAGGCGCAATAGGGCGTCAGGATCTACTGACATCTCCAGGACATAGACGACGGTGCCATCCCGCATCACTGGGATCGCTATACCGATAGTCGGTCGGCGCGAGTCCAGCGCGACAAAGAGGTCGGACGCAACTGGTTGACCCGTGTCCAGGACCTTCTTGACCGGGGCGGCGCCGCCTAGAGGCAGGAAGTGGATAGCGCGGATCAGCGGCTGGGGGCCTCGTCTCTCGGAAAGGATTCGGTAGGGGCGAACCGAACGGGCGGCTGGAGTTGACCACTTGTTGTCCCGACCGGGCAAAGAGCACGATCCAGGCGTCCTTACGGTTGGCGACGGTCCGGACGCAAAGATCATGGAACGCCTTGAAATCGTCGGCCTCGAGGGCCGGCGACGCGGCCAGCGTCTCCAGGATCGCGAACGAGGTTCGCACTTCTCGGTCGGCAGCCACGGACAAGGCGCGTGCCGTGGCACGCATTCCTGACTCCAAGATTTCGCGCTGGTCATCGAGGTGCCGCCGGACGACGACGAACGTGAAGATCAGCAGTGGGACAACAGCAACAAGCACAAGTGCGACGAGATGCCACCGGACACGTAACGGTCGACGTGCAATGGTCGCCAGCATCTCTGAGCCCTAACTCATTTGGTTGTCTGCGCCAACCGTCCGAGGGTGCGGAGGCGAACAAGGCAACACGAACGGCGTCGCAAGGAGGCGCACACGCCATCCTCGGCCGGGGTAAGGCTGTGGGAGATTAGCACTACTCTGCCGGTGAAACCTATCCGTAGAACTACGCCCGGATTCCTCGCCTTGCCAAGGCACCTTGACCCTCAAGAACACGACCGTCACGGAGAACACGCCCACGACATCTTCCCGGCTCAGTGAACTAGCCCCGAGGCCGACCCAGGCGAGCATGGCCCACTCCGCCAGCCTATGTCGCTGCACCGAAAGGCCCCCCGGTCATGGAACCTGACGGTCTCCGTCTCATCATCCGCCGGAAAATCGCCGATGGACAGCTTCCCGAGAAGAGCCAGCGGCGACTCTGGGGCCGCCAGGGTAAGGGGCATGTCTGTGACGCCTGCGACGGCGCGATCATGAAGGACGAGTTTGTCCTCGGCGGTGTCTACATCATCGACCAGAAGGAGACGCTCCAGTTCCACGTTCAGTGTTTTTGGATCTGGGACAGTGAAGTGAGAGCGTCCGCACCAGCCGACGCGGTGTCCGCGATCGAGTGCGTCTACTGCCACAGACTCATCTCCTCCGACCAAGACCGAACGACGATTCAGCACGCCCGCTACCACGCTGCCTGCTGGACGGAGAAGGAGCGAGAACGGTAGGTGCAACGGGTGTAAGCTGAAAAGGCCTGCACCACGGCCTTTCGGGTTGGCGCTCGCTGAGCGTCAAGACCCCCGGTGAATTTGGCTTTGCGCGCTCACCAGGTGACGAAAGGCATTCCAGTGGAATTTGAGTCTCTCCGCAGTCTCATCCGAGCCAAGCTCCAGCAAGGACTGCTGCCCTACAACAGCATCCCCCGCGTGTGGGGAGCCCCGGGCGACGGGGAGACGTGTGACGGGTGCGATTTGATCATCGAGGCGCCGGCGATGGTGATTGAGGGGATCTCGATGTCCGATGGCAGCAAGCCGCTTCACGCGGCTGATCGCCGTCAGCCCCTGCAACTCCACGTCACTTGCTTCTACCTGTGGGACATGGAGCGGCGCGCGTAGAGGTTAGCTCCTATCCCGCCCGCTTCACCGTCATCCACGCGCGTCCTGTACGCCCTCCACGGCGTAGGCGCCACGCCAAACCCCTCAGGCGCCCACCTCGGATTCGCCTGGAACGTCGCCCGCCACTCACCTTCGGCAATGTGGGGGGCGACAGGCGCATCCCTTGGCGCTCGACGCCGACCGTGATCAACCCGAGGCCGCTCCAGTTGTCGAACACGGGTGCAAGAGGTGCAGTTCAGGTTCGGTTGAGGAGAGACGAAGGAACGCAAGCGCAGCGCGGAGGTTAGCGGCTCGCTGGTCATTGGCTCGTGCCGCCGCGTGGGCGAGGCGCTCACAGCCTCTTCGCCACCCGCGCATCACACGTCAGGCAGTCGAACCACTCGTAGGCCGACCCCGTCGTGAGTCTCATCTACACCTCCGTCCAGGTCGCCGCAGAGACGGTGCGTCGAGGACTTCGAGCGGTGAAGGCAGGACGGGGTCACGTGCTCAGAGAATAACGTCTTTGAATGAGGTGATCAGAACGCACGTGCAGCCCGTCTCGCTCCAGACCCGATGATCGACGCTACCGAGCTCGGCACGGTTGTAGTCGCCGGGATACAGCCTCCGGTCACCGATCATTAGCTCGCCGTGAAGCAGGTGCAACTCTTCGAGTCCGGCATGCCGATGCGGTGGATACTCCGCTCCCGGAGCGAGGCGCACCAGCATGCTGACACGGTTGTTCTCCGTGTCGGTCGAGAGCAGCTTGCAGGAGATGCCAGGCGCCGCTTCTTTCCACTCCGGCGCCCGATCTTTCTGTGGCGCTGGCAACAGTGGCTCCGCACCGGTCTCTGCGGCGATGCGCTGCGTGAGACGTTCCCATAGCGGTACCGTTGGGCGCAGCATGTCGGTAGGCCAGGAGACGAAGGAGTTTATGACAGGACGAAGCGTCTCCATTTCCTGCCGACACTCGGCGCATGTCGCAATGTGCGCTCCGACGACCGCCACCTCAGCCGCCGGGAGGGCCTGCAGGGCGTAGAGGAACACCTGCTCCGCGTGGTTCCGATCGTGTTCGTTCGGTTGTGGACTCATGGCGCTTTCAGTGTCCCGGGAAGCGCTTGCCGCAACTTCGCCAGTCCGGAACGGACTCGGGTCTTGACGGTTCCGAGCGGCTGATTCAACGTGCCGCCACCTCCACATACGTCAACTCGGAGAAGAACGCCGTCTCGATCGCCTGTCGCTCTGCCTCCGTCAGACCGCTCAGGGCATTGCGGAGCAAGCGGCCTTGCTCACGCACATCGAAGGCCCCGTCCGGGTCACTCGTGTCGGTGGCCGGAAGGGGGTCGTCGCCATGATGATTGACGCGTTTCTTCCGCTGCTCGAACCGCACCCGATCAATGGCTCTAGACCGGGCCTGGTTCATGATCCATCCGAGAACGGATCCGCCAGCAACCTCGTATGTCGATGCACGTCGCCAGACGTCGTGGAAGACGTCCAGCGTTAGCTCTTCGGTAGTCTCGCGATTGTTGGTGATCCGCAGCATCAGCGTGAATACGAGTCGGTGCGTCCGCTCAAACAGCACGTATAGCGCGCGCTGATCCCCCGCGGCGATGGAGTTGATAAGCCCAACCCACTCCTGTTCGCGAACCAGCGTTTGCGCCGTGTCGGCATAGAGTAAGTCGCCGAGGGTTCTCTTCGCGCTGTCATCGGCGTCATGGCCTGGAGGGCCCACCAACCCCATAGTGAGCAGAATCATGCCCTCGTGCGTAGATGCGGGTCAAGATTCCGTGGCCACGTGGATCACCCTCTAGTCCGCGGGGTAGGTCGGTAGCCGCGGGTACCCGATCGGAATGTAATCCGTGCCAATGCGCTGGACGTTGTCGATCATCTCCTGGCCGGCCTCTCGCAGGTGCTCCGATTCCCGCAGCGCGTCCAGTATCGGCTCACCGGATCTTGTACCGTTCGGTCCGCCGCCTGATTCGCCCCGCCTCTCGCTGCGGTTTCGCCGCTCTACATCCTCGGCTTCGCGCCCAGGCTCATCAGCAGCACTCCGGAGTTGTCGGCTCCATGGCGCGGTCTCGCGCGCTTCCTGCCTCGTCGCACGGGTCCGGGTCTCGCGCTCCTGAACTCGCTTCACCGTGCATTGAGCCAAATGCTGGAGCAGAGCGGCGGTGAGATCGGTTCGGCACACCGGGCAGAAGTCGCGCTTGCCCATGATGGCGTCAGCCGCGATCCGTTCGAAGGGCAAGGCCTTGGAGCAGTTAGGACACTCGGCAACCGGGTGGTCCTTGCAATGCGTTGCGAGCAGGGCTCGCTGGTCCGGCAGCAGCATAGTGGCTACATCCTCCTCACCCAATAGAACGTCAAATCAATGCGTCCGGATTGCCCAGCACGATCTAGGCTGCCTTCCCGGGGAGGGGCCCCCTGAGTTCGATTCCACTACGCCGCTACCACTCTCCCCTGCACCAAGCCGCATCAGAGGGCTCCGCCTCCAGGGCTTAACCCCTCGAAGAGCGGCCTTTCCTTGGCCTTCTGGACCCCCGCCCGGCGCCCTGTAGACCTAACACGACGCGAACATCCAGGACGGGCGACAAGGACCAGGCGTTCACGGCGACGCCGGCGCGGCCGCCTGAGCTCGAGGATCTCGGCCGCTATTCGGCGACCGCGGCGCTGGTGTCGGCGCATCGGTCAGGGCCTCATCAGTACGTAGTTCCACGCACTGACACCGCGAGCATGAAAGGCTATGCTCGGGCCGCCGTGGAAGGTCCATCGTTCTCGAGGCCAGCCGGCGACGCGTTGCGCCGCCGGGTTCTGGACCTGATCGCTGAAGGGGTCCTGCCGCACACTCCGCCCGAGGGCTTCACAATTCGACCGTCGAAAAGCGTCACCAGTTGCATCGCATGCGACGCTCGATTCTCCGCCGGAGAGATCGTATACGAAGCCGTTACCTTCGACAGGGTCGTTCGCCCCCTGCATCGCAACTGCTTCATGGCATGGCTGCGAGAGGTTGGCTGAGCACGTCGGAAGCCAGCTAGCACGCACGCTTTCGCTAGCCGCCGTTGCGCCCCCTCTTGGGTTGACGCATACTCCCGGCATCCTGCCACCATGGACTCCGGCGCGCAGCCGTTCGAAGCCGTCTGCGCAAAGCGAGTAGCGCGGCGCTGACGTATGGGCCAGAACCGCCCCGAATGGGATCGGTTCGATCAGCAGAAGCTGCTCCTCGTGCGCGAATTTCTCCGGCGGGAGTTTCGGGACTTCGATCACCGCGACTTCGTGGTTTTCGACCCGCCTGCCTAGGTCTTCGTCGTGACGAAGCGCGGCGTTGAACATTCGCTCGTCATCCCGAAAGCCACGTTCGAGCTCGCGGTCGCGGATTTCGCGGCCCTCTGGGATGTCCAGCTCGTGGATGCGCTTCAGCACGCGCGGGACGGGCGCGTCACGCTGACGCCCGACGGCCTCGACGTCCGCTCGTAGACCGCGCGACTCCCGGCGCCGCCGCGGCCGCCTGAGCTCGCTGATCCGCGACGATGTTGTGGAGAGCTTCGGGGGGGCGCGGATCCGGCGTAGTGCGTCGGCGCATCTCGTCATCGGCGCGCGCGAATGCCCCGCCAACGACAGTGCGGGGAAGGTCAGGGTGCGGTAAGCCGATCGCTCCCGACGAAGCCCACTATCGGTCTGGGGTGCAATGGCTCCATGTTGACTGCTATAAGCGAGTGAAATCCCCAACGCGACACGGCCCTATGACGATTGACGCGATGCGCAGCGTCCGGCGAGCCGCCTCGCCGCCCTCTGAAGTCGGGCCCTGCCCCCGGACTAAGTGTCAGGGGCACCCCTGTTGCAGACATCAGCGCATGGAGGGCATGCTCATGCGCCGGGGCTCAGTAGACATCTCGAAGTTCGGCGACGATCCGGAGCTCTACGCGGTCGCTTTCACGGGCGTCTCGGGCGCCGCGCCAGCTATCCGGACGTTCACGCGCTTGGAGGAGATAGACGAATTTCTGCAACAGGCCGGCATCCAAAGTGATCGCATTCGGTCGGCGTTGAGTCACGCGCGCGAGGGTGGCACGGCGAGTATCCCAGACGCTGTGTTCGAAGATCGAGATCTGGAGGACTTGGGGCTGGCGACCGCCTCTGGATCGAACCCACCGTCGGAAGAGGGCGGCGCGGTATCGTGACGAGTGCACGGCCTACGGAAGCGGACCGGCGCGTTGTGGACGATCGTCCAGCGGCCGCACGCCCTGCAGACCAGGGACGCCGGTTCCTTCCTCACGTAGCTGAAGCAAGTCGGGCATCGCATCGCCGCCGGTTTCGTGTACGGGTCGCGATTCGTCCATAACGGTTTCGGCCGAGCATTGAAAACTGCCGGCGCCTGCGGCGCGGGGACACCTGTTGGTTATGATTCTCGACCAATTCGGACACGGCCGACGCCCACCGTCGAGGGACGGACACAGCGCGAGGCGGAGAGGTGGAATACGCGTCGGAACTCGCCGATCGGCGCCTGGTGCGGCTCCATGCTGAGATCACGGAGACCGAGCGGGCGATGTGGCAGGACGGGATGGTGCGCGATTGGGCCAACGAGTCGCTCGCGATCACGCGCCAGGCGAACGTCAGCTACTGTGTCGAAGTCGATGGCACGTGTCGGTATACGCAGGACAACGAGCAACTCAACGAACGTGAGACGCAGAAGACGGTGACCGTCGATGGCGCCTACCTGAATGTCCACGTGCCCTCGGTGAGGGAGCGGTTGAAGCAGGGTGGGGTGCGGCTTGGGATGATGCTGAACCGCGCGCTAGGGCAGTAAAAGCTCCCGCGCCTTGCGCTCGCCCTATCATGTTCGGAGCTGACGCCGCCACCGGTTCACCGGGTCCGTCCACCCCCCGGCACCTTCACCTGGAGCCCGTCGGCTCGCGCTCGGTACGCGCTGGCTCGTCTCACACGTAGACCAGCTGCAGCCACGGCCACCCCAGACCGTCGGGCGCCAGCCGCCGCACCCGGGTCAAGTTCATCCTGCGGCCAGCAGCAGCCTTTTGAACCGTCGCCGACACCCACGACGGGGTGAGCTGGTACGCGGCCATAACAGCGGCACCGATCAGTGCCCACACGACAGTCCCGGCGGGTACCCCCGCTAGCGAGACCGACGATGGGCCTGAGCGTATCGTCGGCGTCTCGACGAGCTTCCTCCAGCCCTCCCAGCACAGTCTTGTCCACGGTTCGGCTGCCCGTCGCCGACGGCAGGCCTCCGCCGCTGGCAGAACGGCGTGTCTGGGGCTGTCCCATATGGAGTCATCGAGCACTCGCTGTGCCACCAGCAGTGTGGGAAGCTTCAGCGCGGGCACGATGTGCATCGTCGGTTCCGGCAAGCCCGCGCCGACCTTACGCTGAGAGCGCGGTAGTGCGCTCTCGTGGCGTTGTCTTGGCGGATCCTGCTCGACACGATGACGCCGAAGTCGTTCTACGTCACGAGCCGCAGTTCGTCATGCCACTCTGCTTGCTCGTGACGTCCGCACATCGTCCATCAGAATTGATGAAGCGGGACTGCACGAGCGCTCGCGCTCTAGGCGGCCTGGCTGCTTGCCCGCGCCAGGAACTCGACTAGCTCCGGCGTGTCGAAGTAGAACATCTGCGCGCGCGCGAGCTTTCCGTCGTGGATCGTGTAGAGGGCGAGCACGGGACCATCGAAGCGCTCACCACGCGGGCTACGACCCCGCTGGCGCCAGAAAACGACGACCTCGTCACCGCTCGATGCGATGACCCGCGGCTCCATGCTCCGCTCCGCCGCGGTGGGCTGCAGCGGCACCCACGTGTGGATCCAGGACGGGGGCTCGGTCACGATGCCGCGAGTCGTGCCCCCGTAGGGCAGCGCCGACGGCCAGGACAGCTCGACGTCGGGCTGGCAGAGCTCGGCCAGCCGCTGAGCGTCACGCCGTTCGATCGCGCTGAAGATGTCGAGCATCACGGTCGCATTCGCCTTCTCGCTAGGGGTCATCATGGCTGGCTCCTTCCTCAATCAGCCACGTGGCGGCTCAGCTTGACTCGAGCAGCGTCGTCGGCCGGTCTAGTGATCCGCGTCCGGACTCGCGATCCGGTCGTGGTCCCTCTGCAGGCCATCTGAATGACGGGCTCGCAGGCGTACCGTCTTGACGAGCAGGCCGGGCATCATCCGACGGTGGACGGCCGAGGCGGGCACCCAGATGAGTGGCGCGATCGGATGGTCGTAGCGGATGAACGTACCAGCGAACAGCTGCCCGTCATCGACTCGGGTCACGAGATGTGCCGTCAGGAACCACGAGGACGCCTCAAGCCTGATCCAGTCTTCGCCGTGATCGGCGATCTTCCATCCGGCTATCCGCTCCGTCGAAGGCCGCCACTTCAGCCGCAAACCGAGAACACGGCGCCAGATGAATTGGCCGCCGCGACCAGCCACGTCTTCGAGCGCGGTACGAAACCACTGCTCTGGTGTGGCATCTACGGCTCCGTTGGTCGTCACAGTGAAAACGTCGATGTAATCGGGACGATCCATACCGCTGACGGCGCGGATCGTGTCGGGGATGGTGCGCTGTAGAGTCACGGACGGCATGATCTTCACCTTTCATCCGGGTGCAGTTCCGGCTGCATCGGTACGAACATCGCGCGCATCTGCTCGTGGGCGGCGTTGATAGCCTGCAGGGGCCGGATCATCACCCGGAACTCCCCGATGCGCTCGGTCTCATCGCATCGGATGATGTCGACGCCATTGACGTATGTGCTGCCGACGGTCGTTTCGAACTCGAGCATGGCGACGTCGCCGGCGAGAACCTGCTTCGCGTAGTGAGAAGCGCCGTGGGAGGGTCGGCCGACAGCGTCTGGGCCGCCGCTCGGAGATACATCGTCGTAACGGCTTTGACGCGCTGCGGGCTGTAGACGACGACGTCGTCCGCCAGCAGACCGTCCAGCGCCTCCGAGAACTCGCCCGCAACGAGCCGGTGCCAGGTCTCGACCATCTTCTGGATCATCCTGCCTCCGTGTGACCGCTCGCTGCAGCGCCCGGCCCTATCCTCGGATCGCCGGACAACAGGGCAGCCACAGATAACCGCTGTGACCGACCAGTTAGTTCTGATAACACAGCACCAACTTCGTTTTACGAAGCCACACCGTAAGGCTATACTGTGCGGATAATGGCGTCAACCGGATGGAGGTATCGTGGCGGACAAGGTCTACGGGCAATACTGCGGCTTGGCGAAGGCGCTCGACCTGGTTGGGGAGCGTTGGACGCTGCTGATCATTCGCGAGCTTGCCTTCGGGCCGCGCCGTTTCTCGGATCTCGTGGAAGGGCTACCAGGGATCAGCACAGCCGTAGTGACCGAGCGGCTGAACCGGCTCGAGGCGGCGCGATTGATCGTCCGCCGACTGTTGCCGCCTCCGGCCGCCTCGAAGGTCTACGAGCTCACCGATGATGGTCGCGATCTGGCGCGAGCGATTGTTCCTCTCGCGGCCTGGGGCGTTCGAATCCTCGCCGCCAACCGTCGAAAGCGCACCGAGGCGTTTCGTCCCGCCTGGGGGCTCCTTTTCCTCCGTGAAACGTTCGACGCCTCGTCGGCGCGTGGCGTGCACGACGTGTATGAGTTTCACATCGACGACTCGGTGGTCAGCGTGATCGTGGACGATGGCGAGATGCAAGTGATCGAGGGGCCGAGCGGCCGGCCTATCGACGTAGCGGTCCATGTCGATCCGACCACTTTCCTCGACGTGGGAGTGGGGCGCCTTCGCGGACGCGATGCGATACGCCAGGGGAAGTTGCGCCTCGTGGGCAGCGAGGCGGCTCTTCGCCGGTACGCGAGCATCATTCGCCCGCTAACTCGGGCGAGACCGGGTGGCTCACGTCTCGATCCCCATGTCTCGAAGGCGACGCCAGGCGCGCCATCGACTTCCACGAAGGCGACAAGCTCGACGAGGAGGCTCTGAAGGCTTTCATTCGGGTCGCCGTGGCCTTGAACAAGTCTTCAGCCCGCGGCTAAACGTAGCTCCGAGTTGAGTGTGGCGATGGTGCTCGCCGACGGCGACGCTTTCATCGAAATACTGGCGCAACCGCTTCGGATCGGCATGACGATCTGCCAGGGGCGACTTGCCCGTCGGGCCTAACAGGATAGAGCGCCGCGCGTATGCCGTGTTACGCGCGACCCTCGAGCCGGAAGGTCAGGCTGGATGCGGATCGTCCAAAGCGGGCCCCCGCAACCCTCGACGAGGAGGGGTTAGCGCGACGCCACAGCCGCTAACCCCTTTCGTTTATCCAGACCTCACCCAGGAATCTCGCGCGAAACGCCCACGCCATCGTCCTCGCCCTGCGGTGACGAGCGCGCTGGCGCGGGTCGGCCCGCCCCCCGTTTGGTTGGTAGATGAATGTGTGGCCTCTGTGACCGAGCGGGAGCTTCACGAGCTCGGCGGGCAGCTGCGCGCCGCAGCCAATGCGTGGGCCGCCCGCGACGGCTCCTTCGACGAGCTCGCGGCGACGCAACTGCGCCATCACGCAATCGCGCGCTGTCACGCATACTACCGCGCCACGATCCCGGTGTACCGGCGCCTGTGCGCCGAGATGGATGTCGGCGACACCGCCCCGCTCGGGCTGCTGGCCGAGCGGTGCACGGTGACGGAGGAGTTGTTCAAGTCCTATGACGCAAGATGGGCGGGCGAGCGCGACTTCGCGGCGCTCTCGCACTGGTTGAGCGACGTGAGTGCGGAGGCGGTGCCGGCGAGCGCGGCCGTCGCGCGCGACGTCGACGACTGGCTCGACCGTCTCGAGGTGGGCGGGCTGCACGTCCTATACTCCAGCGGCACCAGCGGCAAGCTCTCGTTCGTGCCGCGCGGCGAAGCCAGCTGGAACGCCTACCGGGCCAATGGGCCGAGCTACCTGATGTATCGGGTTCAGCGCCTCGGTATCGACCTGTCGGCGATGGACGGCGCCGTGCTCGGCTTCCGCGGCGGCCGTATGGGCATCCAGCAGGCCGGCGTAGAGCTGTCACGCTACCTTGCCACCGTGCGCTACCTCTACGACTGGGAGATCCGCGCGGAGAGCCTGCGGACACTGCTGACGCCGCCCCTCGTCGGCGCGCCGATGGCGGTGGGCCAAGACCAGGCCTACTGGCGCTTCCTGACCGCGTTGCGGCGCTCGAGCGACGCCGGCCGGGCGGTCTGGCTGTTTGGGGCGCCGTACCAGGTGCACCGGCTCTGCGCGCTGATGCAGGCCGTTGACGCGCCCCCACTGCGCCCCGGGTCGGTCGTCACGCTCGGAGGCGGCTGGAAGGCCTTCGAGGGCGAACGCGTCGACCGCTCGACGCTGGGCGCGCTCATCGAGGCGACCCTCGACGTGCCGGCGGAGCGCGTGCTCGAGGCTTATGCGATGGTGGAGCTCAACACTCCACTAATGCGCTGCCCCCACGACCGCTATCACGTGCCGCCGATCCTAGAGCCGTGGGTGTTCGACGACGCACTCCTGCCGCGGCCGCCGGAGGAGGACGTGACGGGGGCGTTCGGCTTCATGGATCCCACGGCCACGAGCTACCCGGCCTTCTTAGCCACCGGCGACCTGGTCCGGCTCGTCCGCGCGCCGTGCCCGTGCGGGCTCGTCGGCCCGGCGGTCGTCGGCGAGGTGCGCCGCACATCGGGGCACGAGATCCGGGGTTGCGGCGGCATCCTGGCTACGGTCCGGGCGTGAGCATGCCGATGGCCGTTGCGGCCCGGGGTCTGTGCGACGGTCTCGACCGGGCGGGTCTGCTTTGCGCCGACGCCGGCGTGATCCGGGTGCCGGTGCTGATACGCGGCCGCCTCGTGGTGCCCAAGGACGACGCCGTGATCGAGATTGTCGAGACCACGATCGATCGGGTCACGATGCGGGCGGACGGTGGCGTGCGCCGCTTGCGGTTGCCGCGCGTCGCCGCGGCGGACCTGACTTATCCTGATCCCGCCACCGTTCGGGCGCGCCTCGCCGCGGTGCCGTTCGCGGAGTTGTGCCGGTGGCTCGACGCTGCCGCGGCGCTCCTGGAACCCGACGCTCCGCTGGGCGCGCGACTGCGCGCGCTCGTGGCCGCAACGAGCGACCTCGCCGACCCGCTGCTCGACGTCGCGCTTTGGCTCACCGCGACCTCGCTGCGCGCCGCCCCGGTGCGGGAAGTCGTTGACCGCGAGCTCTCAATCGGGGCGGTGCCTGGATCGCGCTTCCTAGATGAGTGGGTCGAGGTCGACGCGCCCAGATGGGAAGGCGCGACTGGGCCGCTCCGCGCGGCGCTGGCGTCCGGGCCGGAGGCCCCGGCGCCGGCCCCGCGCATTCGCGCGTTGCCCACGCTGCAGGTCCACGTGACGGCCGGCAATGCGCCGGTGGTAGCGCCGGCGAGCGCCCTGCGCCTCCTGGCCACGCGCAGTGGCGGCGTCGTGAAGCTGCCATCGGGAGCGATCCTGCCCGGCGCGGCGCTGGCTGTGGCACTGCACGCGGCCGCGGATGCCCACCCCGCTGCCCGCCCGGTGCTCGACGCCCTCTCGCTCGTGTACTGGCGAGGTGGCGACGCCGCGGTTGAGCAGCCGCTCTTCGACCCGGCGGTCTTCGACCGTGTCATCGTCTGGGGGGCCCCCGACGCGGTGGAGCGAGTGGGCGAGCTCGCCCGCAGCATCCGGACGCTGACATTCAACCCCCGCTATGGCGTCAGCCTGATCGCCCGCGAGGCGCTGGCCGACACCGCATCGCGCCATGCCGCGGCTCGCCTGGCTGCCGCGGACGTGCTGGTCTGGAACCAGCGCGCCTGTATTGCGTCTCTCGTCCACTACGTCGAAGCCGAGGACGAGGACACTGCCGACCGCTGGGCCGCCGCGCTTCGCGACGCGCTCGCCGATGCCGACCGCCTGGCGCCCGCTGCGCCGTCACCGGCGGCACTCGGACAGATCGCACGCATGCGGCGGGGCTCGCTCATCGGCGCGCGCTGGTACTGGGTCGGCGGCCCCGGGCGCGACGCGAGGGCCGCGGTAGTCGTCGCGCCCGGCCCGTTCGATCTGGCGTCGCATCCGCTTTCCCGCGTCGTCATCGTCCGCCGAGTGGCGCACCTCGACGAGGCGGTGGCCCTCCTGCACCGGGGCGTATCCACAGTGGGCGTCCATCCCGAGTCGCGCCGGCTCGGGCTACGTGATGCGGTCGCCGCGCACGGCGTCTCGAACGTGGTGCCGCTCGGCCGTGCCGAGCGCGGCTTCGCCGGAATGCCGCACGACGGGATGCGCGTTCTCTCGGAGCTCGTGGAGTGGACGAACGGCTGAAGAGGTTCGCAAGGGTCGCACTGGTGGCACTTTCCTTGCTCGCGAAGATCAGCGTGACCTTGTGTCGACGACTCCGGCTGTCACTGCTGGCCCTGGTCGCCGCCGTCATCGCGGCAGGCTGCGAATCCGCAAGGCTTCCTTTCTCCGCGGGCGTCGGCCCGCACCCCGCGCTGCCTCCCCCGAAGCCCACGCGCATCCCGACCGTGCACCCCGCGCCTGCGAAGGGCTGGCCGGCGGGTATCACACCCACCGCCGCCCCGGGGACCACCGTCTCGGCTTTCGCTGCCGGGCTCCAGCATCCGCGCTGGCTGTACGTCCTGCCGAATGGCGACATCCTGGTCGCCGAAAGCGCCGCCCCGCCCCAGCCGGAAGAGTATCAAGGGCTCAAGGGCGTGGCGATGAAGGTCGTAATGCGTCGGATGGGCTCGCGAGTGCTCAGCGCGAACCGTATCACGCTGCTGCGCGACACCGATGGCGACGGCACGCCCGAAGTGCGCTCTGTCTTCCTCGCGGGCCTGAATTCTCCGTTCGGTATGGCCGTGGTCGGCGAGCACTTCTACGTCGCGAACACCGACGCGGTGCTGCGGTTCCCGTACGTCCGTGGCGCAACCCGCATCACCGGGCCGGGCACGAAGATCGTCGACCTACCAGCCGGGCCGCTCAACCGGCACTGGACGCGGAACCTCATCGCGAATCCCGATGGGTCGAAGCTCTACGTGACGGTGGGCTCGAACAGCGACCACGCCGAGAAGGGAATGGAGCGAGAGGCGGGCCGCGCGGCCATCTGGGAGATCCATGTGAACACGCGCACCCACCGCGTGTTCGCGTCGGGATTGCGCAACCCGAACGGCCTCGCCTGGGAGCCCACGCGACAGGCGCTCTGGACTGTCGTCAACGAGCGCGACGCGCTCGGCAGTGACCTCGTTCCCGATTACCTCACGTCGGTGAAGCCTGGATCGTTCTATGGCTGGCCGTACAGCTACTTCGGTCAGCACATCGACCCGCGGGTGAAGCCGACGCGGCCCGATGCCGTGGCCATGGCGGTGAAGCCGGACTACGCGCTCGGCGCGCACGTGGCGCCACTGGGCCTGGCCTTCTCGCGGCGCAATGCGTTGCCGCCGGAGTTCGGCCACGGCATGTTCGTGGGTCAGCACGGCTCGTACAACCGGCGGCCGCTCAGCGGCTACAACGTGGTGTTCGTGCCATTCAGCCAGGGGGCACCGGCAGGTCCTCCGATCGAGATCCTCGGTGGGTTCCTCAGCATCGACGGCGATGCCCACGGCCGTCCCGTCGGCGTGGCCTTCGACCGCCACGGCGCCCTGCTGGTCGCCGACGACGTGGGCAATGTCGTCTGGCGCGTCAAGGGGGCGAGCTGATCCGACAGTTTGTGTACTCGCCCCCTTGGCCCAGACACATTCGATATTCCTTCAGCTTAAGTTGATCCATTCCGATCAGTAGGCTCTCGATCTGCCGGACAGCTGCATGGATCTCCTCGGCGGCGTTGAATTGGACAGCCATTCGGGTGCTCTCAGAGCGTTCTAAGCGCTGTGTGACTCTCAGCGCTCTGAGGGGGCAGGCCCTGTCTCATTCTTTGACGGCGTGAGTTTGCATCACATATGATTTAGGAGTCCAGCGCCGGGCGAGGCGCCTACCACTCGCCACCACATTTTCTTGGGACGTCGTCCCGCTTCTCATAAGTCCGCGATGAAGGAGGCGGGGAACCTTGCGCTGTCTGGGAGCCAGCCTGCCAGCCCGTTCAGCACGTGCTGCAGAAGCCGACGCGCGTTCGGCCCGCCCGCCTTCAGCCTCGCTCGGAATTCGGCCGCCACCGACGCGACGCGGCCCGCCATCGGGACGCCGTCGATTGGGATGGCCTGTCGCCCGTCCAGCTCCCGGATCCGGCGCTCCAGGGCCTTCAGCGTCTCCTCCTGGCTCGTCAGCTCGCTGAGCAGCGTGTCAGTGGTGCGGCCGACCTTCACGGCGTCGACCAGGTGGCGGAGTCCGGTTGAGCAGCTTTGAAGCGTGTCCTGGTTGTTTGTGGCCGCTAAGTACTATTCGGCCGCCCGGTCTATTCCGCAGAAACCCATCATGCGGCAGTCTAGCAAGTCGGCCAGGATGGGGTCATCTTCCCTAAAGTGCTCATCCGGTCCCACGACGTCAGACAAGCACCCGCCGCCAGCGGTCCTCCGCATCCGTCCACCCCCGGCACCTTCACCTTGAGCCACGATCGCGTCCGGCCACCCACATAGGGACTGGCCTCCTCCTTGCCGACATAGCCCTCATATCCGCGCTCCAGCAGCTTGGGCCCACGCCTCCAAGCCGTCGGGCGCCAGGCGCCGAGCGGGGAGCGCCATAGCAGAGTCGACGAGTAGCTCCTCAAGGAGCCGGCGGCGCTCCCTCAGTGGCCGTGGGGTCAGGTCCGTGCCATCACGGTAGAGGATGTCGAAGGCAACGAGGACCGGGGGAGTGGCGGCGGCGTCGGGGTCAGGCTCGCGGAGCCAGTCGAAGCGTGAGCGGAGCTGCTTGTCGGAAGATCGCGACCTCACCGTCCAAAACGAGCGTCGCGGGCGCCAATGGCGGCGATCGCCGCCGCCAGCTCGCGGAAGCGGTGCGCGTGGTCCACGTTCTTCCTACTCACCAGCCGCACGCGCGAGCGTCCTTGTAGGCCAGCATCCGATAACCGTCGATCTTTTCCTCATAGACCCAACCGGCCCGATGGAAGGGCGACGCCACCAGTGTGGGAACCATAGGCGTGTACTGCGGGACTACCAACAATAATTCTACGATTTCAGTCAGCACGGTATCGCGGGGCGGTGGCATGCACGTTGCTCTCATTCAGAGGGGGCGTTAGCCAATGGAGGGTCGACACATGAAGAAGGTACTAGCTGGCTTCGTAGCAGTGCTGTTTGCTGCACCCCTGCTCGCCTCTGCGGAGACCGCCAAGTCACCTGTGTGGAAGAACAACGCTGGCCTGTACGAGACGAAGGACATCATCGGCACGCGTGTCAAGAACGCCGCAGGCAAGGATCTCGGTGAGATTGACCAGTTGCTGATCGACCGGGCCGGCAAGGTCAGTCATGTGGTCATTGGCGTCGGCGGGCTCGCGGGCGTCGGTGAAAAGAAGGTCGTCGTCCCGTGGTCGGATCTGAGGCTCGCCCGCATGGCCGACGGCAAGAACGCCATCACCATGGACGCCGCAAAGCTGGATCGCGCCCCACGGTACGATCGTGACCGGGCGGCACGCTCAGACGTCCCGCCAGCTGCGAGCCCGCGCCCGGCTCCAGCATCATCGGTGAAGGATAGCGACAAGGACGGCAGGTCGGATCGCTACGACAGGGCCCCTGTGGACCCGTCCAGGAAGTAGCTGTCTCCCCGTATCGTCGACGCACCCGGCGGGCCTTCCTGCCGGGCGCGTCATCTCGTCCGAGCTTCTCGCGCACCAACAGTTGCGTGCTGCACAGCCGTCGACCTTCTCCTCGTAGACCCAGCCGGGGCGATGGAAGGGCGCCTTCACAAGCGACGGCTGGAGCTGTAATGCGGGATCCGGTCGACTGACTGCCCCACCTATCGCGTTCTCCCCGGCACTAACCTTGCTCGCGCAAATCGAATCTTAGGCAGCATGGAGGTCTCTAATGGCTGAGCACCAGAGCGGCGCCCGCCGCGACCCGATGATCACGGGCATGTTCCGGGACCGTGAAAGCTGTGAGCGGGCCTATTCCTCGATCACCGGCCGTGGATACACGAAGGATGATGTCACGCTGCTGATGTCCGACGAAGCCCGTCGCCGGCACTTCGGCGAGGACCGGGATACCGAACTCGGCACCAAGGCTGCCGAGGGGGCAGGCGTCGGCGCCGTAGTTGGGGGCGGCCTTGGCGCCGTCCTGGCGGGACTGGCAGCCGCTGGCATTATCGCTCTCCCCGGCATCGGCCTCATCGCGATGGGTCCGATCGTCGCAGCGCTCACCGGCGGCGCGGTGGGAGCGGCCAGCGGTGGTCTCCTGGGAGCGCTCATCGGAGCCGGCATCCCGGAGGAGCAGGCGAAGCGGTACGAGGGCGGCATCCGTGAAGGGAACATCGTCATGGGCGTCACGCCTAGGAACGAGGAAGACGCCGCGTACTTCGAGCGAGAGTGGCGGAACTACCGCGGCGAGGACATTTACCGCCCAACGCGGCGAGCCGCGTAGGGTTATTGGCAGCGTAGTTGCGTCAGGAAACGACATGGCTACCAAGCGTAAGACCGCGACCAGCCGACGTCGTTCCTCGCCGAAGCGCGGCTCCGAGAAACGCGAGCTGTTGAAGTCGCGGAATGCGACGTTCTTCGCTCGGCGCACCTCTCGGGGCCGCTTCAAGGAGATGGACGAGCGTGGCCGATCGCTGAAGTCCGATCGACGCCGCAAAGCGAGGATGCGGACCAAGGCCGGTTACGGCGACAAGGGCGATCGTCGCGCCGCGTAACCTGCGAGGCGTCCGGTGTGCCGCCGGAGTGGTTGCCGGCTTGGACCATGGGGGTGGCCCTGGGCGCCTCGTCTCGTCTTGTTTCAATCTCAATTGTGGAGGACCGCTGATGCCATTGGATGCAATAGAGCGCCAACTCGTCGCCGATGTCATAGCCTCCGTGCGCACGCTTGCGACCCAGATGGTGTCGCTTCATCTGCATCTAGGCGCCCTTCGCTCTGTCCTCGCTGAGAAGGGCGTCCTTAGCGAGGCTGAATTTCGTGCGGCCGTGGTGACGCTCGAGGCGACTAGCGCAGCTGATGAGATCGTTTCGCGCGACGCACCGACTGTCGATGAAGCGTTTGATGACCTACTTCGACGCCTCGAAAGGCTGACTTGACGAGGCACGCATGAGCTTATCCTCTGCGGAGCGCGGCCAACGCCGCCCGCTGCACCGCCTGCCACGGCGTCCCCGCCACCCCGAAACCCTTCGGCGCCACCCCTCGTTCTCCATGAACACCGCGCGTCATTCGTCCTGAGTGATGTGGCTCAACGTCAGGTAGCCGAGGCGCTCGACACCGGCCACCACTTGGCCGAGGCCGCGCCAGTTTATCAAAGCAACGATGAAGTAGCTTGAGCTCGGGCTCAGTCGCCGACGCTGAGGAACGCGAGCGCGGCGTGTGGTTCGCCCGGCGCCGGCCATCGGGCGTCATCGCCTTGTCACCGCCCGACTTCAGTGGCACCGCCGCTGCATGGGGCCACGTCTATGACGCGGGTGTTAACGCCCAGCTGGGAGGTCCGTGACGCCGTGATCCCAACGTGGGCTTCGTCGTGGGCGGACGTCATTTGGGTCGGGGTCGCGCTCGTCCTGGCGGTGATTGTTCTCAAGAGTTGCACCTGATCACGATGCCGACCCTCACCATCGCCCGCGAGACATTCGAGGAGCTCGGCGTAACGCTCCGCGATCTCCGCGAGCCGACGCTCCATGGACACGCCCGGCGCGCTCTGGAGCCATTGCTTGCCTCGAGAGGATTCGACCTAACGATGGAGATCGAGTTCACTATCCTCGCGGACGATAGCATCGTGCTAACGCAGTAGTCCTTTACATCACTCGCGCCGTTGGCCTTGGTGAACGAGGGCTCCTCTATCCGCATCATTCTCGTGGAAGACCACGGGGACACCCTCGACATCCTCCAGCAGGTCCTACGACACCTCGCTGCGACGGTGAAGGCGGTGCTCACTGCGCGAGAGGGGCTCGCCCTGGTAGCGGACGCTGACATCGTCGTCACCGACTACAAGCTGCCCGGAGAGGACGGCGTCTGGCTGCTGGAGCAGGTGAACCTGCAGCCGCGTCCCGTTCCGGTGCTGCTGGTGTCAGGGTTCGCCCAGGAGCAGGTGCCGCGTCTGGCCGAGGCGCCGTTCGTCCGCAAGCTCCTGAAACCCATCGATCCGTGGGAACTGGGCGGGATCATCCGGGAGGTACTGGACGGGCGCCCCGTAGTTATGGCCGTTGACCACGCTCACGCTCGTTCACGACGCTGTCTGTGTGTGCCTCCTCATTGAGGGGTTCGAGGAGGCGGCGCAGATGGCGGTGTAGCCCTCTTCTGCTCTCCCGCGCCTTGCGATCCCAGCAACCTGCGTGGTGCTTCGCGCCCTGCACCGTCTTGGCTGCCGACGTGGCGCTGATTGGCGTGCGACAGAAGGGGCACATCGCAGAAGCACCGGCCATGGCCCGCCAGTATGCGGCCGGCGGAGGCGGTGGTTCCGCTACGCTGCTTTGGCGCACCGCCGACATGCCCCCTCTGGCGTCTGGCTTGAGGCGCCCTCGTACTCCCTGGGGAGCAGGGCCATGCCGCAGCGAAGGCACCCCGTCGACGAGTCCACCATCCGAACGCGGGTGCGTGCGCTCATGGGCAACGACAATCTACCGCGCTTCGGGCCTCGCCTCTGGGCCGCCCGGGCTTGCAAGAGTCCTCACGCGTGCATCGTCTGTACCGCGACCATCCGCGTCGGTGAAAAGGAGTTCGAGGCGAGGATGCCGGGTGATGTTCTGCTGTTCCTCCATCGACGCTGCTTTGAGATCTGGACGGACGTGGCGGCTGGTGGTGACGGCCTGAGATGAGAGACGGCGTCAATTAGCGCGCACAAGGCGCACGATCTCGCCGCACAGCTTCCAAGGATCGACGGGCTTCCGTAACACACTGGCGAAGGCGGCGCGGCCCAGGTCCGCATTCGGGACCCGGTGACCGCAATAACCGGGATGCGCGCCCCACGTTCCCGCAGATGCTTGAGGAGCCATACGCCGCTGTGGCCGGGCATCGAGATGTCGGTTACGACGACATCAAGGGTGCTGACCATTGTGAGGGCGTGCCGAGCGGATGTCGCGCCCATGACCAACGCGCCCCGTATCTGAGGAAATGCTCCAGCATCTCCCGGCTGTCGTCGTGATCCTCCACGACTAGCACGCGGAGACCTACGAGGGGCGCACCGAAGGCTTCTGCCATCTACCGATGCGAAAAAACCGCGCGACGTTGCGTAGCCATGACGGCGGATTTTCGTCAGCGCCACCAACGCGCGTCAAGCCGCAAAAAAAAATTCCACCTCAGCCGGTGTCGTGCACGCTTTTCAGCGGTACGCACGCCGAAGAAACTCCAAGTCCAGCGACAGGGAGGGGGGATCGTCTTGAGATCCGCAACTACCTTGCAGTGGAACGGATGATCCGGGTTCCACAGGACCGCGACGCGGGCGAGGCGGGGAACGAGTTCCTTGAGTAGGTGTAGTCGTGTGGCATTCAGTTCGGTGGTCATCATCGAAGAAAGGCCGGTCACGTTCCCGCCGGGATGCGGCAGGCCGGTGAGACCTATCCGTAGAACTACGCCCGGATTCCTCGTCTTGCCAAGGCACCTTGACCCTCAAGAACACGACCGTCACGGAGAACACGCCCACGACATCTTCCCGGCTCAGTGAACTAGCCCCGAGGCCGACCCAGGCGAGCATGGCCCACTCTGCCAGGCAGGGCGGCTCTGGCCCTGCTCTAGTTCACCTGCCCGGCAAGTGACGTCTGCGCGTGCAGCAGCTGCAGCTCGCAGTTCTGTGGACGGCCACACCCAGGAACGCGTGCATGACGCGGTGGTTCTTAAACGCGACAGTCAGCTGTCACGCGACGAAGCCCCCAAAAGACGCCGAGCGGGTACGGCGCGGAGGCGGTCATCGCGGTCGCTTCGACGTCAGCCGCTGGTCGTGCCCCTCGGGGTTCACGCCGTTACTCGAGCG
>Ga0209382_10000215_pt1 | contig 93689 bp, 98 predicted proteins | sample SoiMetdeltSBSDD5_FD_187599 | JGI IMG/M metagenome (GOLD analysis project Ga0209382, IMG submission 187599) | Bulk soil microbial communities from a Populus tree surrounding site in Tennessee, USA - Soil MetaG P. deltoides SBSDD5 (SPAdes) (version 2) | ecosystem: Environmental > Terrestrial >...
CGGGCACCCGCCACCGCACGGCGGAACGGGTCTCCAAGCAGACCAAGGCGCTGGTGATCGCCATCTCCCAGCGTCGAGATGTCGTCTCGCTGTACGTCGAGGGGATGAAGTACATCCTCCAGGACATCCCGCAGGTCCTGTCGAAGGCAAACCAGGGGATCGCGACGCTCGAGAAGTACCGAGCCCGGCTCGACCAGGTCGCGGCGCGGCTGACAGGGCTGGAGCTTCTGGGCGGCTGCACGCTCCACGACGTCCTGTCGACGCTTCAGCGAGCGGAGCTCGTCACGCGAATGGCCGCGGAGACCGAGCGCTACATCATCGAGCTGGGAACCGAGGGGCGGCTCATAGAGATGCAGCTCGAGGAGACCGTCGTCGGCGTGGTTGGGGAGCGGGCCGCGCTCGTTCGCGACTACAGCGCCATCGACACCGATGAGCAGGTGGACCGCATCCTGTACGAGCTGGCCGCCCTTCCGCATCAGGAGCTCCTGGACTTCGGCCGCCTGGCCGAGCTCTTGGGCTATGAGCGCAAGACGAGCACGGTCGACCTCACGGTCGCACCGCGCGGGTACCGGGCGCTGTCGCGGATTCCCAGGCTTCCGCGGCTGGTCGCGCAGAAGATCGTGCACCGCTTCGGCGATCTCGACGCGATCGTCAACGCGACCGAGGATGAGCTCGCTTCCGTCGACGGGGTCGGGCCGGTTCGCGCGCGGGAGCTCCGCGAAGGACTTCGCAGCCTGCAGGAGATCGACATCGTCGATCGATATCCATGAACCCGACGGACCGCCTCGCGGCCGTCCCAACGAAGGAGGACGAAATTCCAGAGCTAGCTACCGCGGATGACGCAATCGACATCGAGGACGAGCTCGGCCCCGTCGAGTGCACCTACGAGGAGGGCGACAACGTCGTCTATCCGCACCACGGGGCCGGTGTTGTGCTGATGAAGGAGACCAAGGATCTCCTAGGGGAGAAGCGGGACTACCTGACCATCAAGATCCTGCACAACGACATGACGGTCATGGTGCCCTGCGAGAACGCTCATCGAGCGGGACTGCGACGGGTGATCGCGGGTGAAGAGGTCGACAAGGTGATCGAGGTGCTGACCGGCGAGGTCTCGGACATGCCGAAGAACTGGAACCGCCGGTTCAAGTACAACCGCGAGAAGATCAAGACGGGCGACGTCTTCGAGCTCGCGGAGGTCGTGCGAAACCTCGCGATTCGCGAATGGGAGAAGGGCCTCTCCACCGGGGAGAAGCAGATGTACACGCGGGCGAAGAAGATCCTCGCCTCGGAGTTCATGTACGCCCTCGGTAAGGACGAGGACGGGGCCGAGGCGTACCTGGACGAGCTGCTGGAGGAGCGCTTCGGCGCCAAGGCGTCTGCCTGAGGGTCCAGCGGCATCAGCGGTCATCGCGGCCGCCGGCTCCGGCGAGAGGCTGGGGGCCGGCGGCCCGAAGGCCTTCGCGGATCTCGGCGGCCGGCCGCTCCTCGCGTGGTCGCTCGACGCGTTCGAGCGCGCGGACCTGGTCGGGCCCATCATCGTCGCGGTGCCAGCCGGTCACGAGGGCGCCGTCCGGGATGGAACCGTCGCGGTCGCCGGTGGCGCGTCCAGGTCCGAGTCGGTCGCCGCGGGTCTCGAACGGGTGGCGACGGAGCTCGTCGCGGTCCACGATGCGGCGCGCCCGCTCGTCACGGCCGAGCTCATCGACGAGCTCGTCGCAAAGCTCCTCGACCGGCCCGACGCCGCGGCGGTCATCGCGGCGGCACCGCTCACCGATACGGTCAAGCGCGCCCGCGAGCCGCGCCCATCGAGGGGTGACCTCCCGCTGCGCGACCCGACGGTCGCGCAGACGGTCAGCCGTGAGCACCTGTGGGCGGCACAGACCCCGCAGGTCTTCCGGACGGACGCGCTGCGACACGCGCTGGACACCGACCAGCAGCGAATCTCTGCCGCGACTGATGAGGCGATGCTGGTGGAGGAGTCGGGCGGCCAGGTCCTGATCCACCCCTCGCCGCCCGCGAACCTCAAGGTGACGACGCCGCTGGACCTGCGGATCGCCGAGCTGCTGATGGCCGAGCGAGGCGGATGAGCAATGGGCACCGGGGTCCCCTGCGAGGGCTGACGCGGACGGGCTAGCGGTCGAGAGGCGAATCAGTCATGCGAGGACTGAGGCCACATCTATCGCTCGAGCGGTGAGTTAGTCAGGCCTGGCCTGACCAACTCCACTTTCGGCGCTCTAACGCCGGTCCGTCCTCAATGCACGGCGCCGATCGGTTTGCTGCCCAGGTAGCGGCGGCCGCACTTGGGGCACTTGCGGAACAGGCTCTGGCCACCCTGGCCGCAATGGGGGCAGGTGTGCTTCGGGGGCTTGACGATGTGCTTCGGCATGGAGCGATCGTAACCGGGTCGGTGATGCCGCCAACCCTTCAATCGGGTCGCCTCGCGCGAGCGATTGAAGGCTTGACCCTCTCTGAGGCGGTCAAGTCCTCAATGGCCGCTGGGGAGCACAGCCGTTGAAGGGTTAGCGGGTCCGCCTCGCCGACCAGGCGGGCGGTTAAAACGGGTGGGTCTTCCTCCGGCCGGGCTCGACATCCCCTTAACATCCGGCTACGGCGGGGCGCGTAAGTTGACTGAATCCGAGGAGGACTTCGATGGAGTCCTGGACGCGGCGCGTAATCAGGAATCGCAAGAAGATCATCGCCGCCTGGCTCGTCCTGCTGGTCCTGGGCGGTTTCGGCGCCGCCAACGTCGGCAAGCTCTTGTCCAATCGCTTCAGCGTCCCGGGCTCGGATGCCGAGCGAGGTCTCGATCTCCTGCAGGATCGCTTCAACGAGCGCGGCGACGGATCATTCACGCTCATCTTCCAGGCCGACAGGCCGGTCGCGAACAGCCCGGCATTTCGTCGCGAGGCGGCCGCCGCCGCCGCCAAGGCCTCCACACCCATCCAGGGTGCGCATCCGGGCCCCGTCCTTCCGGCCTCGCGCACGACGGCGTACGTCCAGATCTCCACGCCACTCGAGAACGCCGACGCGGCCGACAAGACCACCGATGTCCGGGAGGCCACGCCGCAGATCCCTGGCGTGACGACCTACCTGTCGGGCTATCCGGCGATCAACCACGACACGCAGAAGATCTATAACGACGACCTCGCCCGCGGTGAGTCGATCGCGATCCCGATCGCGCTGATCGTCCTCGCGTTCATGTTCGGGACGCTGGTCGCGATCGGCGTCCCGTTCGCGTTCGCGCTGGTGACGATCCCGGCGACGCTCGGCGCCGTGTGGATCGTCGCCCACTTCATGGACATGGCGATCTACGTGACGAACATCGTCACGCTGATCGGCTTCGCGATCGCGATCGACTACTCGATGCTGGTCGTGTTCCGCTTCCGGGAGGAGTTGGCTCACACCGAGTCCGTGGAAGAGGCGCTGGTGACGACGATGAAGACGGCCGGCCGCGCGACGCTCTTCTCGGGCGCCACCGTCGCGATCGGCCTCGCGTTGCTCGTGTTCATGCCGCTGCCGTTCATGCGGTCGATGGGCGTGGGCGGGTTGCTCGTGCCGCTGTTCTCGATTGCGGCCTCGGCCACGTTCCTTCCCGCCCTGCTCGCGGTTCTGGGGCGAAAGATCAACCGGCTGCGCGTGATACCGCGCCGGATCCTGGACGCCCGCGCCGAGGGTCGCCCCGGGTTCTGGACCCGGCTGTCCCACTCGATCATGCGGCACCCGATCCCGTACGCGGTCGGGGCCGCCGGCGTGTTGATCGCGCTCGCGATCCCGGCGTTCCAGCTCCATCTGACGGGCGGAGACAACCGCGGAACGCCGACGACGACGGAAGCGACCCAGGGGCTCGCGATCCTGGAACGGACGCTGGGCCCCGGTGCACTGGCTCCGAATCAGGTCGCGATCGACACGAATCAGCCGGACGGTGCCACCGCGCCGGCCGTCGTTGCTGCCGAGCGGCGGCTCGTGGGCCAGCTCCGCGCCGACCCGCAGATCGATCCGCGCACCATCCAGGCGCCGATCCTGCTGGGAGGGGGCAGTCAGGGCCTGGGCGCCGCCCAGAGGGCGCACCTGATCGACCGGGACAACCAGGTGATCCAGATCCGCGCCGCGGGGCGCAACGATGCCGGAACGAGCCAGGCCATGGACCTGGTGCACCGGATCCGCGACAATTACATCCCGCAGGCCCACTTCCCAAGTGGGACGACCGTGCTGTTGACCGGTGCCCCGGCGTTCGGCGTCGACTTCATCGACCGCGCGTACGGCGCCTTCCCATGGCTGGTGCTGGCGGTCCTCGCGCTCTCCTATCTCCTCCTGCTGCGCGCCTTCCGCTCGATCTTCCTCCCGGTGAAGGCCGTGGTCATGAACATCCTGTCGGTGAGCGCGACGTATGGGGTGCTCGTGTTGGTCTTCGAGAAGGGAGTCCACTCGGTCATCGGACTCGAGGGGCTTCCCCAGGTGGAGGCGTGGATCCCGATCTTCCTCTTCGCGATGCTCTTCGGGCTCTCGATGGACTACGAGGTCTTCCTGCTGTCGCGAATGCGCGAGGAGTGGGACGCCCATCACGACAACGAGCGAGCGGTGGCGCACGGGCTGGAGATGACCGGCAGGATCATCACCGCGGCGGCGATCATCATGATCGCCGCGTTCTCCGGCTTCACCGCCGGCTCGTTCGTGGGCCTGCAGCAGTTCGGCCTCGGGCTCTCGGTCGCGATCTTCCTCGACGCCACGGTGGTCCGCGCGGTGCTGGTCCCGGCGCTGATGAAGCTCCTCGGGGAGTGGAACTGGTACCTGCCGGACCGGGTGCGAAGGGCCCTTCGCATCGCGCCCTCGAAGCCTGCGACGGAGACGGGCGCTAGCGACTGACGGTAAGCGGGGAACACTTCGTGCTTGATCCGCACGACCGGCGGCCGCCGGTCAGCCTCTAGTCTGGCTCGACAGATGACGAGCGACTACGCGCCGACTCCGGTCGAGGACTTCCTCGATCCCGACGATCCGATCCTCTTCCCTCGACTCACGGCTTCTCAGGTCGAGTACCTGGCGGAGATCGGCTCCCAGATGTCGTTCGCACGCGGCGACGAAGTGTTTGCGCACGGCCAGCGTGAGACTCCGCTCTACGTCGTCCAGAGCGGAGCCGTGGACATCATCGACCAGGCTCCGGAGGGTGACCGGTACTTCACTCAATGCAGGGTGGGGACCTTCATCGCCGATCTCTCCATGTTCACGGGCGAGCCCACGCTCGCCGCAGGGTTCGCGGCCGAGCCGACGACGCTCGTTGCCCTTCCCCCGGAGGACGTGCGGCGCGTGGTTGCCACGGCGGCTGGGCTCGGCGACCTGCTCCTGCGCACCATGACAACGCGCCGGGAGTGGCTCCAGGGCCGCGGCCTTGGTCAGCAACGATTGATCGGCTCGCGATGGTCGGGTGAGGCGTTCGCCGTCAGGGAGCTGCTGGAGCGCAACCTCGTTCCGTTCACCTGGCACGACCTGAAGACCGACACCGACAGCCGGACGTTGCTGAAGAACTTTGGCATCCGCGAAGCGGAGTGCCCCGTCCTGGTCCGATCCGACAGCGTCATTCGGCAGGCCACGGTGACGTCCGTCGCCGATGAGCTGGGCCTGCGAGCCACGGTCGACGGCCAGAGCTTCGACGTCGTCATCATCGGTGGCGGCCCGGCCGGGCTGGCAGCGGCTGTCTACGCCTCCTCCGAGGGCCTCAGCACGCTGGTGCTCGAACGCTTCGCGCCGGGCGGCCAGGCGGGCACCAGCGCGCGTATCGAGAACTACCTTGGCTTCCCCACGGGCCTCACAGGCGCGGATCTCGCGCGACGCGCGACGCTCCAGGCGCGCAAGTTCGGCGCCGTGATCTCCAGCGTCCACGAGGCGTCCCACGTCTCGGAGCCAGAGGCAGAGGGATTTCGCGAGATCGGTCTTGCGGACGGCCAGCGGGTCCGGGGCCGATCCGTGGTCCTGGCCCCAGGCGCCGACTACCGTCGCCTCCCGGCCGAAAACGCCGATCGGTTCGAGGGTCTGGGCCTGTACTACGCGGCGACCCACATCGAGGCCCAGCAGTGCTCACAGGAGGATGTGGTGATCGTCGGTGGAGCGAACTCGGCCGGGCAGGCCGTGGTGAAGCTCGCTGACCACGCGCGCCAGGTTCATGTCGTTGCCCGCCGACCGCTCGAGGCGGCCATGTCGCGCTACCTGGTCGACCAGATCGAGGCCAAGTCGAACGTCACCGTCTGGACCGGGTGCGAGGTACGGGCCCTCGAGGGCGAGGAGAAGCTCGAGGCGGTCGTGATCTCGGGAGCAGGGCCCGATCAGCGAGTCGAGACCTCGGCGGTGTTCGCGATGATTGGCGCCTCTCCGCGGTCGGAGGGGCTCGTGGACTACGTCGGCCAGGACGACAAGGGCTTCGTGGTCACGGGCGAGGACGCGCGGCGCCACCCGGACTTCGCCCGACACTGGGACGGGACGGACCGACGCCCGCTGATGCTCGAGTGCACACGTCGCGGCGTCTTCGCCATCGGCGACGTCCGCGGAGGCTCGACGAAGCGGGTGGCGGCGGCCGTGGGAGACGGCGCTCTGGTCGCCCGCTCCATCCACGCCTCGCTGGCTCCAGGCGAAGCCTGGACATGAACGAGAACCACCGGAGCTAGCCGTCGAACAGGGCCGCCGGGTCGACCTCCGCCACTCGCATGTCCACGCGGTTGCCACGGAACGGCACACCCTCGGCTTCGAGCAGGCGGCGCTGACGCTCGCCCTTGGCGAGTGATCCGTCGGCCCGGACGACGCGGTGCCAGGGGACGTCGGGGTGGTGGTACGCCGACATCACCATCCCGGCGAACCGGGGCGCGCCCGGGCACAGGTCCCCGTACGTGGTCACGAAGCCCTCCGGCACCGAGCGAGCGCGGTTCAGGACCGCTCGCCCGCGCGGCGTGTCGGTCACCGGGTCAGCAGCACCCATATCAGTGCCGCCCCGAACCCGATCTGGCCGAAGGCCAGGGCCGTCCCGAAGTTCGCGGCTCCCGCCGCCGCCGCGATCGCGCTCGCTGCCGCGAACGCCCCCAGCAGGACGAGCAGGTCGCGCCCGGTCCTACGCACCGCCGGGGGTCTTGTATGGGGCGCTTCCCAATCGGCGGCTGCGGCCCAGCGGGAGGCCGGCGGCAACCCTGGCCTGATCGTGCAAGTGGGCCGCGCGGCGCCTGAGGTAGATGCGCCGCTGGACGAACAGGGTCCCGACGCCGGCGAGCAGGATCGCCGACAGATTGAGGCTGAGCTGCTCCATCGCGCCCAACCACTCGTGCCAGTCGCCGAGCGCGGCGGCCACGCCGATGTTCGCTGCGGCCGGAATCGTAGTCACCGAGATCAGGACCCCGACGAGGGCGCCCGACTTGGCGGAGGTGAGCGAGAGGACGCCCGCCATCCCGGCCAGGAACGCGACGATGAAGCTCCACTCGTTGGGACTCGAGATGAACTGCGTGAACGGGCGGTCATCCATGAGGTCGCCCGGAACGAGGCCGATCGCGTCCAGTACCAATGTCGCCAGGAACGTCGCCGTGATCCCAGCGGGGAACCCGATCGCAAGCGCTCGGAGGGAGCGTTTGAGCAGATCCCTGCGCTTCTGGACCGCAGCGACGCAGATTCCGGCGATCGGGCCGAACTCAGGTCCCACGATCATGGCACCGATGATCAGGATCAGCTGGTCCGTGAGGATTCCGACCATCGCGATCAGCATCGCGAGCACCATGAAGGCTAGGAAGCTTCCGGAGAGCTCGACGTTCTCCGAGGTCCTGGTCTCGACTTCCTCCCAGACCACCGCGTCGGAGGGAAGCCCCGCCGCCGCCTTCTCCGCGGCGACCGCGGCGCTCGAGACCTGCGAGTCGATCATCTCCATCGCGATCGACCCCTCCTTGTCGATCTCGAGCTCGCGCAGGTCGGAGACGATGACGCTCGCGTCCTCGCGGGCAACGTCGCACATGATCACGTCCCCCTCGGGACGGTGCGCGACGGCCCGGAGGTAGATGACGTTGCAGACCGAGGGCGCGGCGTTCAACAGGTCGAGCGCGTGCTCGGACTGATGGCTCGGCACCACGATCCGCAGGTGGACCACGGCGGTTAGCGTACAGGCGCCATGCTCACGGACTATCACGTGCACCTGCGGCCGGATGAGCCCGGAACGGAGGCCCGCGACTACTTCACCGCCGGGAACGTGGAGCGCTACCTCGCCGCCGCCGCCGAGGCGGGGATTCAGGAGCTCGGTGTGTCCGAGCATGTCCATCGCTTTCGCCAGGCGCTCGACGTGTGGGATCACCCGTTCTGGCTCGAGAACGCTCGCGACGATCTCGATGCCTACGCCGACTTCGTCCGCGAGACGCCGCTTCGGCTCGGCATCGAGATGGACTACGTCGCGGGGCGCGAGGACCAGATCGCGAATCTCCTCGACTCCCGCGACCTGGACTACGTGATCGGGTCCGTCCACTACGTGCGCGACAAGGCGGTGGACCACGACGTCTGGGACATCTGGGAGTCCGTCAGCGATCCCGACCGCGTGTGGGAGCTCTACTTCGCGACGCTGGCGGAGGCGGCGCGGAGCGGCCTGTTCGACGTGCTCGCCCATCCGGACCTCGTCAAGGTGTGGGGAGCCGGCCGGCCGCCGCCCGAGCGCGACCCGCGCTTCTACTACGAGACGGCCGTGGAGGCGATCGGCGAGAGCGGGATCGCGGTAGAGGTCTCGACCGCCGGGCTGCGGAAGCCGGTGAGGGAGATCTACCCCTCGCGTGCGTTGGCCGAGATGTGCGTGGAGGCGGGCGCCGCGTTCAGCCTGTCCTCCGATGCGCACGTCCCCGACCACATCGGCTTCGCCTACGACCGAGCCGTCGAGGCCATGACCGATTGGGGCATCGAGGAGATCGCGGTCTTCGCGAAGCGAGGGCGTCGCCTCGCGCCGCTGGGAGGCGCGGGAACCCCGGCCGGCAAAGAGCACGCCGCATGAGTGCTCGCGTCGGGATCGGCTACGACGTGCACCCGTTCGCGGATCGCCGCAGGCTCGTCCTGGGCGGCGTCGAGATCCCCCACGAGCGCGGGCTGGCCGGCCACTCCGACGCCGACGTCCTCACTCACGCGATCATCGACGCGATCCTCGGCGCGGGTGGGCTCGGGGACCTCGGCACGTGGTTCCCGCCCGACGAGGAGCAGTGGCGGGATGCCCAGTCGCTTGACATGCTGGCGGTGGCGCTGGGGAACCTCAGCGGCCATGTCCTGAACGTGGACGCCACGCTGGTCTGCGAGGCGCCCCGGATCGGGCCACACCGGGCCGAGATGGAGCGGCTTTTGGCGCAGGCGCTGTCGGCGAACGTCAACGTGAAGGCGACGACGAACGAGGGGCTCGGCTGGATCGGACGGGGCGAGGGCATCGCGTGCGTCGCCGTTGCGATGGTCGAGCTGGACTAGGAGCCGACGGATCGTCGGTTGATGTTGGCGCGGCAAGAAGCGGGGTAAATAGAGTAGGCAGGAGAGTGGTGCGCTCGGCCTCAGACATCCTCACGCGTCCCATCGACCAAGTCGCGCGCCGGATCAAGCTTGGCCCCCTCGGGGCGCTGAGCGAGGTGCCATTCAACGTGAAGGTGCTGGCGGATGCCGGCGTGATCAGGCCGGTCCGCCCCGACAAGCTCGCGGCGATGGCGGTGGTGCTGGCGCGGTGGGGAGCCTCGCCCGCCGCCGGAATCGCGAGCGCTGCGGTGAGCTATCCGGACGAGCCGATGATCGAGGACGAGGCTGGGACCCTCTCCTTCTCCGAGGTCCACGCCCGCTCCAACGCAATCGCCCACGGGCTCGCCGAGGGGGGTGTGGGCGAGGGTGACGGCGTCGCGATCATGTGCCGCAACCATCGCGGCTTCATCGAGGCGACGCTGGCCATCTCCAAGCTCGGCGCCAGCGGCCTGTACATGAACACCGCGTTCTCGGGCCCGCAGCTCGCCGACGTGATCGAGCGCGAGGAGCCGGGAGCGCTTGTCTACGACGAGGAGTTCAGCGGGCTGCTCGAGAAGGCGAGCGAAGCTGGCAAGGAGATCGGGCTTTCCCGCTACGTCGCCTGGAGCGAGGAGAAGGAGCACCACGAGGACACCACCCTTGCGGACATGGTCGAGTCCCAGAGCGACGAGGACCTCGGTCCCCCGGACGAATCGAGCCGCTTCGTGATCCTGACATCTGGCACGACCGGCACGCCAAAGGGGGCGCAGCGATCGCAGCCGGACACGTTGAGCCCGCTCGCTGCGCTCTTCTCGAGGATCCCGCTGCGCGCTCGCGAACGGACGATGATCGCCGCGCCGCTGTTTCACTCGTGGGGCTTCGCTCACTTCGTTCTGGGCCTGGCCCTGAACTCGACCTACGTCCTGCGGCGCAAGTTCGATCCCGAGGAGACGCTGAAGGCGACCCAGGAGAGCGGCGCTACGGCGCTGGTGGTGGTCCCCGTGATGATGCAGCGAATCCTGGAGCTACCGGAGGAGACGCTGAAGAGATACGACGTCCCGAGCCTCCGGGTCACGGCGGCGAGCGGCTCGGCGCTCCCGGGCGATCTCGCGCGGCGGTGGATGGACACCTTCGGCGAAAACGTCTACAACCTCTACGGCTCCACCGAGGTCGCTTGGGCCACGATCGCCACGCCGGAGGACCTGCGCGAGGCGCCGGGCACGGCGGGAAAGCCGCCCCGGGGCACGGTGGTCCGGATCGTCGACGAGGATGGAAACGAGGTCGAGACCGGCGACACCGGACGGGTGTTCGTGGGTAACGAGATGGCCTTCGAGGGCTACACGGGCGGCGGCGGAAAGGACGAGCTCGAGGGCCTGCTCTCCTCGGGTGACGTCGGCCACTTCGACGAGGAGGGTCGCCTGTTCATCGATGGCCGCGACGACGAGATGATCGTCTCCGGCGGCGAGAACGTGTTCCCGCGCGAGGTCGAGGACCTGCTGTCCGACCACGACAGGATCAAGGAGGTTGCGGTCATCGGCGTCGACGACGAGCAGTTTGGACAACGGCTGAAGGCGTTCGTCGTTCCTGACGACGGGGCCGACCTCTCCGAGGACGAGATCAAGGACCACGTCAAGTCCAACCTCGCCCGCTACAAGGTGCCGCGCGAGGTCGAGTTCCTCGACTCCCTGCCGCGGAATGCGACCGGGAAGGTCCTGAAGCGCGAGCTCGCGTAAGTGCCGTTCACGCCGTTTTCCCTGGAATCCGTCGGGTAGCGGCGCATCGATAGCGAAACCAGGAGGTGCCGAGATGCCACCGCGTGGCGTGAAGAAGGGCACGAAGAGGGCACGTCAGTACGAGCACGTGAAGCGGAGCCAGAAGCAGCAGGGTCGCTCGGAGGGGCGAGCGAAGGAGATCGCCGCCCGTACAGTCCAGAAGGAACGCGCACGCGGCGGTGAGTCGCGACAGCGCTCGCGGACGTCGGTTCGCGACATTTCCTCGGGTCAGCGCGGCGGCAAGCGCTCCGGAAGCGGCCCCGGCGGGCGGACCCGCGACCAGCTCTACAACGACGCGAAGCGCCTCAACATCCGCGGTCGCTCGCGGATGAGCAAGCGCCAGCTCCTCGCGGCGGTGAACCGCAGGCGGAGCGGCTGACGCCAAGTCGAGAGCAGGCGCGCTTCGCCGACCAGGGCCGAGGCCACGTCGAGCGGTGCATTTCCCGCGTATAGCGCGGATTTCGCACCGCTCGGCCGGTCGGCCTCGAGCGGTGCGCGTCGTTCAGCGGCTGGTAGCGGCGCGCTCGCGCTCGCGCGCCGCGGCATCCGCCCGCAGCTGCTCGTGCTCGACCTGACGTTTGAGCTGCTGGAGAGTGCGCCTGAGGTGTCCTTTGAGCTGCGGGGCGGCGAAGCGCTCGGCGACCCATCCCGGGATGCCCGACCCCGCGACGCCATACGCGTAGCGGAACTCGACCCTGGTGCGGCCGTCGGGCAGCTCGCGCAGTCGCCACCGGCCGCGCTGGTCGACACCGAGGACGGAGCTCCACGCCATGTCGCGCTCCTCCTTCCACTCGATGATCTCGATCAGCCCGCCGACCTCGGCTGAGCCGACCCGGAGCAGCATGCGATAGCGGGCGCCGAGCCCACTGCGCGGCCCCCCCGCGACCTCCCAGCGCGTCACCCCCGACATGAAGTGCAGGTAGTTCGACGGGTCAGCGAGGTAGTCCCACACCCGCCGCGGGGGCGCGGAGATGATGATCGATTCGTTCAGCCTCATCCCAAGGGCCGCTCAGCCGATGACGGGGAGCCTGCGCTCCGCGGCGAGCGTGTCGAGCGTTTCCTGCATGACCCGCGTCACGTATTCATAGACCTCGTCCAGGTCCGGATCATCACCGAACTGCCGGCGCACATCGATGGGCTCGAGCACCTCGACGGTGATCTTCGCGGGGAGGGGGAAGTGGCCCAGGAAGTCGCCGATGTTGAGGATCCACGGCAGGGCGACGGAGATCGGCAGGACCTTCAGCCGCAGGTACCTGTCCAGGCGCAGTAGCTGGGCGAGCCAGGCGCCGCGGGAAAGGAACAGCGCGGTCTCCTGGCCGCCGATCGAGACGATGGGAACGATGGGGACGTTGGCGTCCAGCGCGAGCCGGATGAATCCCTTGCGACCCGCGAAGTCGACCCTGTTGCGCTCCCAGGTTGGCCGGTGGACCTCCCAGTCGCCGCCCGGATAGACGAGCAGGGCCGCGCCGGACTCGAGCGCCTGGCGCGAGTTCTCGTGCGATGCGGCGACGGTGCCGCCACTGCGTAGGAGGCGGGCGTACGGCGAGGCCATGACCAGGTTGTGCGCGAGCTGGTTGAACGGCCGCTCGACGCCGAAGTAGGTCGAGAACGCGAGCGTGAATACGAACGTGTCCGGGGTCAGGTTTCCGCCGGAGTGGTTGCCGACCATCAGCACCGGGCCCTCCTCGGGGATGTTCCCGAGGTTGCGCACCTCGCCGCGGAACCAGAAGCTCGAGATCAGCCAGAGCAGGGGTAGCTGCTCGCGAAGGTGATCGGGATCGCGATCATCGAGGTCCGCCGACAGCCGATCGCGAAGCTCGCGCGCAATCCGGGCGCTGGCACCGGCCGTCGCATCCTGCCCGGTCTCCGCAAGCGCCCCGGCCAGTCGTCGCCCGGCCCGCGCGAAGTCCGCCGTCGCTCTCGCGAGGCTACCGCTGACTCGCCCGATGTCGCCGAGCGGGCCAAGGCGGGCTCCAAGCCCGCCGTCGGCAGCGCCGCCGCCGTTGTCCCGGGCGCGCTCGAAGATCGTCCGCTCGTCCGCCATCAGGCGGATTCTATGAGGGGTTCTCGGCGCTTACGCCGCCCGTCGGCGGACCTCGCCCGCCGCTGCGGTGTGGTCGCGGATGAGCCGGTTCGTGCGCTCCGCCAGTTCCACCTGCGGGGCGTGACCGCAGTCCGGGAGGGTGACCTGCCTCGACGACGGGAGCGCCTCGGCGACGTGGCGGGCGAACGCGGCCGGTACCAGGCGGTCCTTCTCGCCCCACACGAAGAGCGCCGGCGGCGTCAGCGTGACCAGGCGGGTCCAGAATCCGCGCCTGCCGTCTGGCGCGTCGAGATAGATGTTGCGAAGGGCGGCGAAGAGCGCGATCCGGGCGGAGCGCGACCTGTAGGTGCGGCAGAACTCGTCGGCCGCGATGTCGGCCGCGGCGGGATCGAGGCGCTCCGGACGGGCGAAAAGACTCCAGAACTGGGCCCGGACCTGGGCCGCCCGAATCGGATGGGGGATCGCGGCGAGCTCGGGGCGGACCAGCTTCACCAGCGGAACCAGCGAGCGCCGCTTCCGGAACGCGAGCGCGGGCGACAACAGGGTGACGGTTCGGACGCGGTCCGGCTCATCGAGCGCCACCTCCAAGGCGATGCGACCGCCCATGGAGTTCCCCACGAGATGCGCCTCTTCGAGCCCGGCGGCGTCCATGTAGCCGATCACCGCCCGGGCGAAGTACGCGGCGTCGTATGGGGCCCGGGCCGGCTTCGACGACGCTCCGAACCCCGGAAGGTCGATCGCATGGACGGTGTGCAACGGCGTCAGCGCCGACACCGTCGCGAAGAACGAGGCCTTGTTCGATCCGAGGCCATGCAGGCAGACCACGTGAGCGGGGCCCTGGCCGGCGATGAGGGCGCGGATCGTCGCGCCGGGCACATCGACGTCGGTCACGCGAAGCAGCGGAGGGCGATCGCCCGGCAGCCGGAACAATCCCTCGAAGCCGAGGGCGAGATCGAGATCGCCGCGGGCGTAGAGCCGGCGCTGCGCGAAGGCATCCAGACCCGAGAGCCGTCCCTCGCGGAGCGCGATCCAGGTGGCGGCGTCGCTGCCGATCACGACGTCGGGTTCTCGCGTCGGTGAGGGCCGGACCTCGCACCGCTCGCGGCGCGCGCGGACCTGCCAGGTTCGCCCGACATCGCCCAGCCGCACCTGGAAAGTCGCGTCCACATCGGGGGCGACACCCAGATACCGGGACGGCAGGGTTCGGAACGCCTCCTCCACCCGGCGGACGCGCTGTGCGTGAAGGGAGATGTTCCCGGAACCGGCCTGCGATGCCCCCCGCGGTCGCTTCCCGTCACCCATCGCCGAGCGGACGTTATCCGTCGCCGTGGCCGCGGAGGCATGCGTCGTGGCTCTCTTCCCGCAAATAGCATCAACAAATCAATGCGCGAGGTGCGGATCTCGGACACGTTGAGTGGGGAGGTGCGGGAACTCGACCCCCGCCGACCGCCGGAGGTCGGGATCTATGCGTGTGGCCCCACGGTGTATTCGCGGATCCACGTCGGCAACGCACGGGCGTTCGTGATTCCGATGCTGTTCCGGCGTCTGCTCCGGCACCTCGGTTACGAGCCGCGGTTGGTGATCAATGTCACCGACATCAACGACAAGATCTACGCGGCCGCGCGTGATGCCGGCGTGCCATCCGAGCGGCTCGCCGTCGAGATGACGCGGGCCTACGTGGAGGACACCGAACGGCTCGGGCTCGGGCGCCCCGACGCGGAGCCGCTCGCGTCGGAGACCATCGGCGAGATCGTCGAGCTGATCGAGGCGCTCATCGCCTCCAGGCACGCATACGAGAGCGAGGGGGACGTCTACTTCCGGGTCCGCAGCTTCCCGGGCTACGGCAGGCTCTCGAACCGCGATCCCGCCGAGATGGACCAGGGGGAGGAGGCCGGGACCGCGAGCCTGAAGGAGGATCCGCTCGACTTCGCACTGTGGAAGGCGCGAAAGCCGGACGAGGACACCTGGTGGCAGTCGCCGTGGGGCGAGGGCAGGCCCGGCTGGCACATCGAATGCTCGGCGATGGGCGAGAAGCTCCTCGGCGCGGACTTCGACATTCACAGCGGGGGTGCCGATCTGATCTTCCCCCATCACGAGAACGAGATCGCCCAGACGGAGGCGGCGCGCGGCGTCCCGCTGGCCCGGCTGTGGATGCACAACGGAATGGTCCGGATGGCCGAGGAGAAGATGTCGAAGTCGGTCGGCAACATCTTCCAGCTGTCCGAAGCGCTCGACGCCTACGGCCCCGAGACCCTGATCTCCTACCTCATCTCGGGGCACTACCGCCAGCCGCTGGAGTTCACGGATCGGGCGCTCGCCGAAGCCGGCGCCCGCGTCCAGCGGATCCGGAACTTCGTGCTCGAGCTGCCGGACGAGGATGGGGTCGAGCCCGACGCCGCGGTCACGGCCTGGCGGACCGAGTTCCTCGCGGCGCTCGCCGACGACTTCAACACACCGCGCGCGCTCGCTTCCCTCTTCGATCTGATCTCCGAGGGCAACCGACGCCCGCTTCCGGGCGCCCGCGCGGCCCTCGACGAGATGCTGCCGCTGCTCGGGCTCGAGACGCTGCTCGCTCCGGTGGATGCGGCGGATCCCGAGGCCGCGAGACTGCTCGTCGAGCGCGAGGAGGCGCGCGCGGCGCGAGACTTCGAGCGCGCCGATCGGCTGCGCGACGAGCTCGCGGATCGCGGCTACGAGGTTCGCGATACGCCGGAGGGGGCGCGCCTGGTCCGGCAGCGGGGCTAGACGGTGCCACAGGACGGCGGGAAGAGAGACATCATCTACGGCCGACGCCCCGTCGCCGAGGCGCGGCGCGGGCGGCGACGGGTGCATCGTGTCTGGTCCACGGATGACCTATCCGGGCCGGAGCTCACGCGGCTGGCGGGATCGCCGGACCATCAGGGTGTAGTCGCCGAGGTCGATCCGTACCCGTACGCGGATCCGCGGACGCTCCTCGACCGCCCCGACGCCCTGGTCGTCGCCCTGGATCAGGTCCAGGACCCGCGCAATCTGGGGGCCGTCTGCCGGTCGGCCGAGGCCGTGAGCGCGGCCGGCGTCGTCATCCCGTCGCGCCGGGCGGCCGCGGTCACCGCGGTGGCGTGCAAGGCATCGGCGGGCGCGGTCGAGCACCTTCGCGTCGCGCGCGTCCCCAACCTCGCCAACTGGCTTCGCGCCGCCAAGGAGTCGGGGGCCTGGGTCCACGGGGCCGTGTCGGGCGCACCGATGCCCTACGCGAGCGCCGACCTCACGGGGAAGGTCGTGCTGGTCCTCGGGAGCGAGGGAGGGGGGCTGCGGCGGCGCGTCGCGGATAGCTGCGACCTCCTCGTATCGGTGCCGCTCCGCGGTCGCGTCGAGTCCTTGAACGTTGCCGCCGCCGCCGCCGTGCTGCTGTTCGAGGCGGCGCGCCAGCGCGCGGGCGAGCAGCGGTAGCACCCGCCACGGACGGAAGCCGCAGGCTGCAACGGATCTTGCGCTCTTCGGCGAAATGGTTGACAGAAGAACGCCCGGGCGGCTAGAGTACGCACATAAGGGTTGACTGAAGGTCGAGCTTTCGTCCCGGCCGACGACCCCAAGGAGAGGGCGCCCAGGGGAGGTACGGGCGCCACTGGTTCCCAATTCCGATTGGAGGAAACCTGTGGCCGTACCGACCCCCACCCACGACGTGGCCGGCGCCGTGCCCGCAACCCAGGCAGCAGCAGTCGCGCGCCCGGAAGCTCAACCTGAGCTTGAGGACGCTTATCTGGTTGCGCTGGCCAAGCGCGGCAGCCCGAACGCCTATGACCGGATCGTCAAGCGCTACCGCGGATTCGTGCGCCTGAAGGCCTCCTCGTACTTTCTGCTGGGGGGCGACCCCGACGACCTGATCCAGGAGGGCCTGCTGGGCCTCTACAAGGCGATCCGCGACTTCCGCTCGGACCGGGAGTCGAGCTTCCGCAACTTCGCGGAGCTGTGCATCACGCGACAGATCATCACGGCCGTAAAGACCGCGAGCCGCAACAAGCACGCCCCTCTCAACCAGTACGTCTCCTTCGCGCAGGCACCCGCAGGTGCCACGGAGTCGGAGACGACCCTCGAGGAGGTCCTGCCGGGCCCGGGCAGCGAGGACCCGTCCGAGCGCGTCATCGCCACGGAGGAGCTCCAGAGCCTGGTCTCGTGCCTGTCGAGCGTGCTGTCGGAGCTCGAGAGCCACGTCCTGAGCCTCTACCTGGACGGCCACTCCTACGAGGCGATCGGCGAGCGGCTCGAGTGCGACACGAAGACGGTCGACAACGCCCTGCAGCGGGTCAAGCGCAAGGTGAGCCTGCACCTCGCGTCGCGCGAAGCGACGTTCTAGGGCGGACAACCATGCCGCAATGGACGGTTTGTCTCGCGATGCGAGCCAAACCGGCCACGGCGACGGGCGAAGCCGGAGGCGGGATTCGAACCCGCGGCCGCCGGTTTACAAAACCGGTGCTCTACCAACTGAGCTACTCCGGCGTTAATCGACAGGTTAGGCCGCGGATCGTCGCGCGCGTAAGAGAATGGGTCCGTGAGCGAGCGTGATTTCACCTGGCGTGATGCCGAGAGGACGATCGTGTTCCGGGCCGGCGCGCTCGCCGATTCGCCCGAGATCCTCGGCGGCGGGATCTGGGAGCGCTTCGAGCTCCTGACCACGACCCGAGCACTCGGGGCCGCCCCGATCGAGCTCGCGCAGCGAGCCGCGGTCGTGCACCAGGTCGAGCAGGGCGAGGTTCCCTACGTCGCCGCGTCGATCATCGACAGGGTGCGGAACCCCACCCTGGTCGCGCTGGGAGGGGGGCGGGTGATCGATACCGCGAAAGCGGTCGCCGCCCTGCGCGGCGGCCGCGTGTGCGCGGTCCCGACCACGCTCTCCGGCGCCGAGATGACGCGGATCCACCGGTTTCCCGCCGGCCGCGAGGCCTACGCGCGACGTCGCGTCCGTCCGGTGCTCGTGATCGCCGATCCGCTCGTGATGACGACACTCGACGACGGGCGCCTTCGCGCGAGCGCGATGAACGCGCTCGCGCATGGCGCCGAGGCCCTATACGTCCCGCTCGCGAACCCGGTCGCGTCTCTCGCGGCACTTCGCGGCGCGGAGCTGATGGCGGGAGCGCTGGACCAGCCGCACGGCGAGCGCGACCGCGGCGCGCTCGCCCTCGGCTCGCTGCTGGCCGCCTACGCGCTGGACGCGACGGGCTTCGCGCTTCACCACGTCGTCTGCCAGACGCTCGTGAGGATGCTCGGCACGCCGCACGGCGAGACCAACGCGACGATGCTCCCGCGCACGATGGAGATGATGCGCCCCCGCGCGCCGGACGAGATCAGCGCGCTGGCGGGGGCGCTCGGCGCCAAGCCTAAGGAGATCCGTCGCCGCATCGAATCCCTCGGTGGCGGGCCGCGGCGCCTACGGGAGCTCGGCGCAAGCGCCGAGCGGCTCGAGTCGGCGCGCCACGCGATGCTCCAACGCCCCGAGCTGGAGAACACGCCCGATCCGCCCGGGCCGGAGGAACTGCAGCGTCTGATCGATGACGCCTGGTGAGGCGCCGAACGTCGAGTTAGCTCGCTCGGACCCCAACCAAAGTCGACCCGCGCAGGGAGAGGTGCCGGCAAGGGATGCTGCGGGTAAGTAACGCCAGGCGCGTGCGCGTGTAGGCATGAGCATGGACGAGGGGCAGCGCACCTCGGTGCCGCCACGCGCCGATCGCGTCATCAGCGACGAGCGCTTCGAGCGGTATCACGACTACGCTCGCCGCCGGGGGGTGAACCCCGTGATGTACGTCGTCGCCCGCGCGATCCTGCAGCCGGCGATGCTCCTCTGGCTCCGCCTCTCGCGGACGGGCCGCGAGCACTTCCGCGGCATCAGGGGCGGCCTGATCGTCGCATCGAACCACCGCAGCTTCCTCGATCCGTTCGCGATCGGCGTCTCGCTCCCGTGGCGGCGCCCGATGCAATACGTCGCCAAGGTCGAGCTGTTCGAGAGGCGCTGGCAGGGCTGGCTCCTGTCGCGGCTCGGAGCGTTTCCGATCCGGCGCGGCCAGTCCGACGAGGTCGCGATGAAGACGGCGGACCTCGTGCTCGACCGCGGCGGGACGATCTGCATCTTCCCCGAGGGCACGCGCATCCGCTCGGGATCGCTCGCCACCCCACGGCGCGGCGTCGGGCGCCTGGCGCTGGAGTCGGGGGCGGTCGTCGTCCCGGTCGCCGTCCACGGCTCCGAGCACGTCCGCCGCGGCTGGCGGATCCGACCACGCAAGGTCGGGCTTCGCATCGGCCGGCCGATGCGGTTTCCACGGACCGAGAACCCCTCGCCGGCGTTGGCCGCCACCGTCACCTCGCGCATCTGGCCGAACATCGAGCTGCAGTGGGAGTGGCTCGGCGGGCTGCCGCCGCTGCGCAAGGCGGCGGTGATCGGCGCCGGTAGCTGGGGGACCGCGATGGCGATCCTGCTCGCCCGGGGCGGGCTCGAGGTCCAGCTCGGCACCCGCTCGGACGACAAGGCCGCCGAGATCGGCTCTCGCCGGGAGAACAACTCCTACCTTCCGGGGGTCGCGCTCCCCGAGAACGTGGTCGTCAGGCGAGCCACCGACATCGAGCTCGCCGGGGTCGATCTCGTGGTCCTCGCCGTGCCGTCGGCGGCGCTGCCGGCGGTCGTCGGCGGCCTGGGCGATCGGGTCGGCTCGCGGGCGGCGGTCTTGATGCTCACGAAGGGCCTGGTGCAGCCCCTCGGGCAGCTCCCCAGCGAGTACGTGGGGGAGCGGATCCGGTCCCGGGCGCTCGCTTCGCTTGGCGGCCCGGCGCACGCGCGGGAAGCGGCGGCCGGGATGGCTGCGCTCGTCCTGGGCACCACCGACGACGACCTCCGCGCACAGCTCGGGGAGGTGTTCGACCGAGCCGGCCTGGTGTGCGAGCGAAACACCGACATCGTGGGCGTCGAGATGGCGGGTGTGGCAAAGAACGCGGCGGCGCTCGCGGCGGCGGCCGCCGAGTCCCACGGGCTCAACGCCGCGGGGATCGCGGCGGCGACGATCTGGCGCGAGTGTGTGGAGTATGCCCTCGCGCGGGGCGCGAGGCTCGAGACGTTCACGGGTCTGGCGGGGGTCGGCGACCTGACGGCGACCGTGCTCGCGCCCGGAAGCCGAAACCGCCGAGCGGGCGAGCTGCTCGGCTCGGGGATGTCCGCGGACCAGATCCCCGCGAAGATCGGGCAGGCGTCGGAAAGCCTCGATTCAGTGCCCCTCATCGCCGAGTCGATGTCGAGGGCCGGCATCGCCGCTCCGGGCCTCGGGGGGCTGGCGGCGCTGGTCGAGGGAAGCATCGACCCCGGCGAGTGGGTCGCCGGATTGCGTCGCGCAGAGCGCGCGCGCCGGGAGGCGGCATGACCGGACTAGGCTTGAACCGTGACCGATCGCGGCACCCAGACCGTGTCCAAGGCGGAGCTCGATCGCGAATTCGAGGACCTCTACCGGGCCCATCTGCGCGACGTCTACTCGTACGCCTACTACCGGGTGGGCAACCATCACGACGCGGAGGACGTCACCGAGCAGGCGTTCCTGCAGGCGTACCGGCACTTCGAGCGCGCGCGGCGCGAATCCAACGGTCGGCCGCTGCGGCCCTGGCTGATCCGGATCGCCCACAACCTCGCGTCGAACTACCACCGCGATCGCTCGCGCCGCCCGGTGGCGGCGCTGGACGCGGTGGAGCCGCCGTCGCATCCCCACGGGACGGAGCAGATCGTGGAGGGTCGCGAGGAGCTCCGCATGGTGATCGACCGCCTCGACCGCCTTTCGGACGATCGTCGCGACGCGCTGATCATGCGGTTCGCGCTGGGGATGTCGAACCGGGAGATCGCGCGGGCGCTGGGCCGGTCCGACGGCGCGACCAAGGTCCTCCTGCATCGCGCGATCAAGCAGCTCGAGGAGGAGATGGAGAGAGAGTGACCAAGTGAGCGAGGAGAGTCAGGCCCGCCTCGAGGCGCTACTGAGCGACGCCCTGCGGCCGATCGAGCCGCCCGAGGACCTGGTGAGCCGGGTCGAGGACACGCTGACCGCGATCACCGAGCAGGCGGCGGCCGAGCTCTCGAGCTGGGCGGAGGAGGTCTCCGAGGACGAGCTCGATGCCCTTCGCGACCCACGCAACTGGGTCCGGCCGGTCGCCGCGGTCGCGGCCGGGACGCTGGCCGGTGGTGCGCTCGTCGTCGTGAGCATGCGACGCCGGAGACGGCCGACCGGTCTCCGCGCGAGCGCCGAGAGCGTGCTGCGCTCGGTGCGGCCCGACTGAGGGCGGGCCCAACCCGGGCGCGCGGTGGCTCAGGCGGGCGCGGGCCGAGCGCCGGCGGTCTGGGGGCTGGCGGCACCCGCCGCGAGGCCGACCACGCCGAGGATCAGGTGCAGGACGTTGTCCGCCGTGTCGACTGGGAAGAGGCCCAGGATCGCGTCGCCGCTGCCGATGATGAACCCCCAGAGGGCCGCGACCACGTACAGGAGGCCGAGCGCCAGCGCGTACGTCCTGGCCGCGTAGGCCGCCGCGGCCAGCCCGAGCAGGCCGGTGGCGAGGTGGAGGACGTTGTCCCAGCCATTCACGGCAAAGATCCCGAACATGTCGTCCACGTTCCCCGGCGAGCCGAAGTCGCTGCTGTAGAAGAAGCCGATGATCCCGACGATCGTGAGCACGGCGCCGACGGCGGTCGCATAGAGCCTTGCTGGACTGGCTGCCTGCATCACGGTTCCTCCTTCGCTGGTGGCGCCGAAAATATCGTGCCGGGCAGGACTGATCCGTGTCCCCCTTGGGCTCGTAGCCACTATCAGGCTACGGACGCGGGGTCGTGACGCGGAATCGGAGCACAGATGAGGATGAAACCGAAGCCAGCGCCTGAGTCGCTCCAGCGTCTCGCCGACGAGGACCTGATGACCCTCGTGGACGGGAAGGAGTCCGATGCATTCGCGGTCATCTACGACCGCCACGGCGGCGCGGCCTACTCGCTGGCCCACCGGATCGTCGGCGATGCGGGGATGGCGGAGGACGTGACGCAGGAGGCGTTCCTCTCCATCTGGCGGAGCACCGCGCGCTTCGATGCCGCCCGCGGGAGCGTGCGTGCCTGGGTGCTGGGGATCGTGCGCAATCGCGCGATCGACGCTCTCCGGCGAGCCGCGCGGCCGGCGCCCAAGCTCGATCTGGATGATGACGCCGTGCTCGAGAGCCAGGCGGCAAGCCAGCGCACCGAGACCGAGGCGATCCGGCGCGAGACCGCTGACCGCCTGCGGCAGGCGCTCGGGCTCCTGCCGCGCGAGCAGTCGCAGGTGATCGAGCTGGCGTACTTCGGCGGCTTCAGCCACTCCGAGATCGCCGACATGCTCGGCGCCCCGATCGGCACCGTGAAGGGCCGCATGCGGCTCGGACTCGAGAAAATCCGCGCGACCCTCGCGGAGGGCTTCCCGGAGGGGGAAGCGGCCGAGGGGTACCTGTGAACGACCGGCCCGGACAGACGCCCCACGACGAATTCCGGGACGACCTCGCCGCGTATGCGCTCGGTGCCTTGGAGGAGGACGAGGCGAAGCGGCTTCGCCGGCACCTCGAGACCTGTGTGGCATGCCAGCGCCAGCTGCGCTGGTTGGAGCCGGCGGTCGAGCTACTGCCGCGCACCGTCGAGCAACTCGATCCGCCGCCGCGGCTGCGCGAGTCGCTGATGGAGCATGTCCGCTCCGAATCACGGCCGGCGGCGCGCGAGCCGCCGCGCCGCGCGGACGAGGGATGGTGGTCCGGCTTGCGGATCGCCCTGCGGCGGCCAGCGACGGCGGTGGCCGTCGCTGCGACGCTGATCGTGGGCGTGGTCGCCGGTTATCTCATCCACGAGCCCGGTGGCAGCGGCACCTCGACGTTCGAGGCCCAGGCGCTCCATGGCGGTGAGGGCGCGAGCGGGGTCCTCGAGCGCAGCGGCGGCTCGGGCATCCTCCGCGTTCACGGGATGCCGACGCTCGCGCGGGATCAGGTCTACGAGGTCTGGGTCCAGCGCGACGGCAGCCTCGAGCCCTCGAGCCTGTTCGTGCCCCGGCGCGACCACTCCGCCGATGCCGCCGTGCCCCGCGATCTGAACGGCGCGGACGCAGTGCTGGTCACGGAGGAGCCTCGAGGCGGAAGCAGCCAGCCGACCTCGATGCCGCTGCTGAGCGTGAAGCTCGATTAAGAGCACTGGATAGATTCAGGCGGTGATGGTTGTCGAGGAGCGTCTAGCGACGAGTCATGCAGATCCATTTGCGGCGCCTTCGGCGCCTGACCAGCATGTGCGTCGACAAAGTCGCCGCATGACATCCCGGGCGAGCCGCCGCATTAGATAGTGGCCGTCTGCTATCGCCACCCCGGGCGGGAGACGAACGTCCAGTGCTCCAACTGCGGCAGGCCGATCTGCCCGGACTGCATGACCGTCACGCCCGTCGGGATGCGCTGCCCGGAGTGTGCGCGCGACCGCACGCGGGTGACTCGCATGACGCCCGGGCTCCGGCTCGGAAGCGCGCCGGCGACATACGCGTTGATAGCGATCAACGTGATCGCGTTCCTCGCGGAGGTCGCCACGGGCTCCCCGCTGACGATCACGTTCGACGCCGGCGGGTCGCTGTTTCGCGAGGGCTCTCTCTTCGGCCCGGCGGTAGCGAATGGGGACTGGTACCGCCTCGTGACGGCGGGCTTCCTTCACGCCGGAATCGCGCACATCGCGTTCAACATGTTTGCCCTCTACATCCTGGGGACCCTCCTGGAGCCCGGAATCGGGACGCCGCGATTCCTCGCGGTCTACTTCGTCTCGCTGCTCGCCGGGTCGTTCGGGGCCTTGCTGCTGAGCCCAGACTCCCACACCGTCGGCGCGTCGGGTGCGATCTTCGGCCTCATGTCGGCGGCGTTCATCGTCGCTAGGCATCGCGGGGTCGAGCAGCTTGCCGGGCAGATCGGTGTCTTCATCATCATCAACATCTTCTTCACGCTCGGGGTGGGCAGCATCAGCGTCGGCGGCCACTTCGGCGGATTGATCGGCGGTGCTCTCTGCGCGCTCCTGATCGTGTACTCCGAGCGGCGGGCGCGCCGGCCCGTGGAGCTGGAGGTGCTTGGCATGGTCGCGCTGGCCGCGATCAGCGTCGCGGGCGCGCTGGCGGTTGCCTAGCTGCGTACGGCCGAGACGATCTCCCGGGACAGGTCGCGGAAGCTCAGGGACTCCGGAGCGGGGAGGCGCTCCGGGTGAAGCAGATGGCCGAGCAGCTCGACCCCCGCGATCAGCCTGGGGCCGGGGCGGGAGAAGGACGACGCGGCGTCGACCGCGTAGATCGACTGCGCGCCGAGCGCCTCGAGCTCGTCCCGGTGGTCAAGCGCGTCCTGCGCGGCCTCCTCCGCGTACAGGCCGCAGGGCATCACGACCGCCACCTCCGGGCGCACGGCGGCCAGCTCCTCCCAGCTCACGGGCCGCGAGTCGCGCTCGGGCTCGCCCGCGACAGTCCGTCCGCCCGCGGTCTCGACCATTCCCGGGACCCAGTGACCGCCGGCGTAAGGGGGCGCCAGCCACTCGAGCGTGACCACGCGAGGTCGCCGCTCCGCTGCGACGGCCTTTCGGACGCGGTCGAGGCGTGCCTCGAGGTCGGCCCGCAGGCCCTCGCCCCGATGCCCGATGCCCGTCGCGTCCGCCACCCGCACGAGATCGTCGAGCACCTCGGACAGGGAACTGGGATCGAGCGAGATCACGTCGGGCTTGGACGGCAGCCGCCCGGCGACGGCGCGAACGTCGTCGAAGGAGACGGCGCAAACGGCGCAGAGGGCCTGCGTCAGGATCAGGTCGGGGGCGACGCCCGCGAGCTGTTCTTCGTCCAGCTCGTACAACGGTTCGCCGCGGGCGGTCACCTCGCGGACCATGGTGTCGATCTCCTGTGGATCCAGGCCCTGCGGGATCACGCTCCGCGTCAGCCGCGGCAGCCGCAGGGCCTCCGCCGGGAAGTCGCATTCGTGCGTGACGGCGACCACCTGCTCGCCGAGGCCCAGGGCGAAGAGCGATTCCGTCGCCGAGGGGACGAGGCTCGCGATCCGCATGGAACGACTATGGCATGGGTCGCCGGGTAAAGGAAATAGGCTGCGCCACGATGGAGTGGCCGGCGGACGAGATGGACCTGCTTCCAGACAACGAGATCGAGACGCGCCTCGCCGGGCTCGAGGGTTGGAGCCGCGAGGGGGATACGATCGCCAAGACCTTCAAGAACGACGACTTCGTCGGCTCGGTGCGCTTCGTCGACTCTCTCGTGGAGCCCGCCGAGGACATGGGCCACCATCCGGACCTCTCGCTCTCCTGGGACGAGGTGAAGGTGTCGATCACCAACCACGCCGCGGGTGGACTCACCGACGCCGACTTCGAGCTCGCGCAGCGAATCGACGGGCTCGCGAAAAGCGGCTAGACCGCACGCCCCGACGGGTGACGCGCGCCGGCGGGCTACCCTGCCCGCCGCATGCGGATCGTCTGCGTGGTCGGCACCCGCCCCAACATCGTGAAGATGGCGCCCGTGATCGCGGCGCTTCGCCGGCGCTTCCCGGAGTGGCGCGTCGCGACGGTCCACACCGGTCAGCACTACGACCGCCTCATGTCCGACGTCTTCATCGAGGAGCTCGACCTGCCGGCGCCGGACCACGTGCTGGGCGTCGGCTCCGGGACGCATGCCGAGCAGATCGCGCGGGTGCTGGAGCGGTTCCAGCCGGTCCTGGCCCAGGAGGAGCCCGATCTGGTTCTCGTGCCCGGTGACGTCAACTCCACCCTCGCCGCGGCACTGGCCGCGGCCAAGATGGGCGCCGCGGTGGGGCACGTCGAGTCCGGGCTTCGCAGCTTCGACCGCTCGATGCCCGAGGAGACGAACCGCATCGCCACCGACCATCTGTCCGCGCTCTGCTTCCTGCATTCGGAGGAGGCGATCGAGAACCTCCGGGCGGAGGAGGTGGGAGCCGAGCGAAGGCAGTTCGTCGGCAACACGATGATCGACACCCTGGTTGCGCTTGAGAGGCCGATCCGCGAACGCGGCGCGCCGGGGGTTCTCGGGCTCGATCCCGGCAGCTACGTCCTCGTCACGCTGCACCGCCCGGCGTTGGTGGACGGCCCGCTCCTGGTAGACGCGATGGAGGGCCTGTCGGCGGTCGCCGCCGCGCTGCCCGTGGTCTTTCCGGTTCATCCACGCACGCGCAAGATGCTCGGGGATCGCGAGTACCCGGGGGTCATGCTCACCGATCCGGTCGGGTATCTCGACTTCCTCTCGCTCGAGTCGGGGGCGGCAGCCGTTCTGACCGACTCGGGCGGGATCCAGGAGGAGACGACGTATCTGAATGTTCCGTGCTTCACGTTGCGGGACAACACCGAGCGGCCCGTGACCATCCGAGCGGGTACGAACACCCTGCTCGGGTTGGATCCGAGGCGGATTCGGGAGATCCCCGATCTGCTTCGCGAGCGGGCGGCGGCGGGGGATGGGACGAAGAAGCGGCAAACCCCGGAGCTGTGGGACGGACGAGCTGCCGAGAGAATCGCCGAGGTCCTCGCGGGTTGGTAGGTTGCGGTCGGTGCGGCTTCCCAGCCTCGTACCCCGCGACAGGGTGTTCTTCGACCTCTTCAACGAGTCGGGACAGAACACGCTGCGAGCCGCGCGGCTGCTGCAGGAGATGCTCCGGGGGTGGCCCGATGATCGCGGACTAGCTCGCGAGATCCTCCTCGCCGAGCAGGAGGGCGATCGGATCACACACGACATCGTGCAGCGAACGAACTCGACCTTCGTCACGCCGATCGATGGGGAGGACATCTACGCGCTCGCGACGCAGCTCGACGACATCGTCGACTTCATCGAGGAGACGGCGGACTTCATGGGCCTGTACAAGATCGAGGCGCCGATGGACCAGGCGCAGGCGATGGCCGACGTCCTCGTCAAGTGCTGCCAGCAGCTCGCGACGATCCTGGCCGAGCTGCGTGGCTTCGAGGGGCTCGAGCAGTACTGGATCGAGATCCATCGGCTGGAGAACGACGGCGACCGCCTCTATCGCGACGCGGTCGCGGCCCTGTTCGCCGACGGGATCGACCCGATGGTCGTGATTCGCTGGAAGGACATCTTCACCGGGCTCGAGCGGGCGATCGACGCGACCGAGACCGCGGCGCACATCCTCGAGGGCATCGTCATCAAGAACGCCTGATGCAGAACGACATCGTGCTGGTCATCGTCGTGGCGACCGCGCTGGCCTTCGACTTCACCAACGGCTTCCACGACACCGCCAACGTCGTCGCGACGTCGATCTCGACCCGGGCGATGGCGCCGCGCCTGGCGGTGGCGTACGCGGCGGCGCTGAACTTCGCCGGGGCATTCATCTCACTGGCCGTCGCCGCGACGGTGGCAGCGGATGTCGTCAGCGCCGACGCGATCACGCCGACGGTCGTCTTCGCGGGGCTCATCGGCGCGATCTCGTGGAACCTCATCACCTGGTACTTCGGGCTTCCCTCGAGCTCATCGCACGCGCTGATCGGTGGGGTCGTCGGCTCCGCCTTCGCGGCCGCGGGGCCGGCGGCCATCCTGGGCGATGGAGTGGTCGGGAAGGTGTTGGTTCCCGCCGTCGTGGCGCCCATCGTCGCGTTCGCGGTCGGGGCGCTGGCGATCCTCGTCTGCTACCGGGTGATCGGACGGCTGCGACCGGGTCACGTGGGTCGCGGGTATCGGCTCGGCCAGGTCGTCTCCGGCGGCCTGCTGGCGCTGGCACACGGGACGAACGACGCCCAGAAGACGATGGGCGTCATCACGCTCGCGCTGATCGCGAACGGCACCCTCGCCGAGGGCGCCAATCCGCCGACCTGGGTGATCGTGAGCGCGGCGAGCGCGATCGCGCTCGGCACGTATTCCGGTGGCTGGCGGATCATCCGGACCATGGGGACCCGCATCATTCGCATGGACCCGGCGCAGGGATTCTCCGCGTCGGGCGCCGGCGCCGCCGTGATCCTGGCCTCGTCCCACTACGGCTTCCCCCTCTCGACCACGCAGGTGATCAGCGGCGGCGTGATGGGCGCGGGCGCCGGCAAGCGGATCTCCGCCGTACGCTGGGGCGTCGCCGGCAACATCGTGGCGGCCTGGTTGATGACGATTCCGGCCGCGGCCGCGATCGGCGCCGCGACCTACGGCGTGACGCGGATCTTCGGCACGGGGGCGGCCGGAACCATCATCGTGAGCGCCGCGGCGCTCGCGCTGGTCGCGACAGCCTTCGCCCGCCGGATTCGGGCAGGGGCACCGGTGCCGGCCCCCTAGGCTCGATGCTCGCGACCATCGTCGACACCCAGGCGCTGCTCAAGACGATCGCCGCTGCCTTCATCGCGGGGGTGGGGGTGACGATGATCTTCTCGCTCGCGATCCTCGGGGCATCGAGGTTCGTGGACATGGCCCGAGACGGCCGCCCCGCGGCGGCGATCGCCTTCGGCGCCGTCGGCATAGCGGCCCTCCTTGCCGCTGGCACGGCGGTGACGATCGGGATCATCGTGATGACGCGGAAGTAGGATGCGGACGTGCTCCGAACGCTTCGGAACGTCGCGATCATCGCTGTATTGGCCGTACCGCTGGCATTCGTTCCCGGCGGCGGGAACGCGGCGCAGGCCGTGCTCGTCACCCTCGGCATGGCGTTCCTCGCCACCATCGCCGCCGCGGCGCGGCAGATCCATCGCGAGAACCGGCTCACGTTCGACTCGCTTCCGGACGATCAGCGGGCGGTGCTGTTCGGGGCCATCGGGGTGATCGTCCTGATGATCGCCGGCGCCGGGAAGCTGCTCGGGGGCGGAGGAATCGGGGCCGTGATCTGGGTGACGCTCGTGGCCTGCGCGGTGATCGCGATCGTGGGCGTCTGGATGCGCGCGCACACGTACTGAGGCGCTCCGCTCCCACCTCGCGCGGCGCGGATCGGCCAGCGCCGTCCTGAGAGTCGGAGCGCTCTAGCAGGCCTTTCGTCACATCCAGCGCACCATGCGTGAGCCGGACCGGCCTAGCTTCGCGTGCATGGCACGAGTGGGCGAGGAAGACGGCCAGGCGTCGGTGGAGCTCGTGGCGGCGGTCCCCGTGGTGCTCCTCGTCACGCTGGTCGTTGCGCAGCTGGCGGTCGCGGGCTACGCGCTATGGAGCGCGGGCGTGGCGGCGCGGGCGGGGGCGCGTGCCGGCTATGTCGGCGGCGACGCCCGGGCGGCGGCTCGCAGCTCGCTGCCGTCGGCGCTGCGCGCGGGCGCATCGGTTGACGATTCGAACGGCCTGTCGGTGCGGGTCCAGGCTCCGGCGCTCGTTCCGGGGATCCCGTCCGTCCCCGTCACCGCGAAGGCCGACCTCGGGACCGGAGATGGAAGCTAGAAGCCTTGGGGACCAGGACGGCCAGGCCAGCGTCGAGCTCCTGGCGGGGATTCCGGCGCTCGTGCTCACCGGCCTCGTGGCACTCCAGCTGCTCGCCACGGGTTACTCGCTCACGCTCGCCGACGGCGCGGCCGAGGCGGGCTCGATGGCGCTCGTGGCGGGCAGGCCGCCCCGGCCCGCGGTTCGCGAGGCCCTGCCGGGGTGGGCTCAGTCCCGCACCCACGTTCGCGTTCGCGGCGGGCACCTGACGGTGCGACTCGAGCCGCCATCGCCGCTGACCGCGATCGCGCGGCATCTGGCGGTGACCTCCTCCACCTGGGTCAGGAGGCCCGCAGGATGAACGCGGCTCCGACCGAGGCACGGGAACCGGCTCTCCCTGGCTCCGAGCGGGCCGGTCGCGATCTCGTCCTGGCCACGACCCTCGGCGAGGCGAAGGGCGGGCTCGCAATCGCTGCAGCGGTCGCGGTCACCCTCAGCCATCAGCGCCCGTCGGTGCTCCTCGCCGAGCTGGGCTCGAATGGCGGGCGGGGCCCGACGATGCTGGCGGCGGCGATGGCCCGCGAGCTGGAGGACGCGCTCCGGCGGCAGGGCTTCGCCCACGTCGCCGCCCGCGGCCGCCTTTGCTGGCTGGGCGTCGATACGGGCGAGGATGCTCTCGACAAGGTGAGGGGAGCCGTCGACGAGCTGCCGGCCGGCGGACTGGCCGTCGCTCACCTGCCCCCGCGGCTGTGGCGGGCGGCGATCGAGGGCGAGCTTTCGATGCCGGCCCGAGCCCTGCTGCGTGCCGATCTGCGGCGCGACCGCTCGCTCGCGGCGCTGACGGTGATCGAGCTGCGCGCCCGCCGCATCCCCGTCCGAGTCGCTACCCGCCCGCTCGGTCGAATCGCGACCCGGCGGGCACTCGCAGGGCTCGAGTCGGGCGGAGCGGCGTCGAGGCGCGTCGTGCGCCTCGCAGCGGGGCTGAGCGCGCGAGCGAACGGTCGGCGCCCCGCAGCCCAGAGGCGACTACGGATTCCGGCGCTCGCCGCCGAGGGTGGGCAGGCGCTCATGATGGTGATCGCGGCAGCCTTCGCGATCCTCTTCTGCGCCGCCGTGCTCGCCGCGATCGGAGGCGCGGTCACCGGCACCTCGCGCACGCAGCGAACCGCCGACCTGGCCGCGCTTTCCGGCGCTCGATCGCTACGCGACGGCTTCCCGCGGCTGTTCATCCCTGCTCGGCTGCAAAGCGGCGCTCCGAACCCCCGGCACCTCGACAAGGACGAGTACCTGCGGCGGGCCGCCGCCGCCGCGCAGAACGCCGCTGTGCGTAACGGTGCCGACCCCAAGCGCCTTCGCATCACCTTCCCCGACCGCGAATCGTTCGCGCCCCTGCTGGTCAAGGCGTCGGTCATCGCCGTGCTCGACCGGTCGGCGCTACCCGGCCGAGGCGCCTCGCGCAGGAGTACGCCCCACGGCGTCCGAATCGAGGCGAGCGCCAAGGCGGAGGCCTTGCCCCCGTCCACCGCGACGGGCCCGGCGCCGACGATGGCAAGCGGCGGTGGCTACTCCGGGCCGCTCTCCTACCGCCAGGGCAAGCCGATGCGCCCGGACGTGGCGGCGGCCTTCGATCGGATGGCGGCGGCCGCGGGACGCGACGGCATCGCGCTGGTGATCAACTCGGCCTTCCGCTCCGACGCCGAGCAGGCGCGGCTCTGGGCGGCCAACCCGGACCCGCGGTTGGTCGCGCCGCCGGGCACCTCGCTTCACCGCTGCGCCACCGAGCTCGACCTCGGCCCATCGTCGGCCTACGGCTGGCTGGCGGCGCACGCGAAGCACTTCGACTTCGTGCAGCGCTATGGCTGGGAGCCTTGGCACTACGGCTACACCGGCGGCCCGCCGCCGTGCTCCCATTCCGGTGACCGGGTCGGGATGCGGGCGGGACACGGAGAGCCCCATGAGACCGCCGGATTGCCCTCGTTCGTACCCGCGCCGTACCGCGATCCCATCCTGCGCTCGGCGGCACGGTGGAACGTGTCGGCCGGATTGCTGGCCGCGCAGTTGATGGCGGAGTCCAACTTCAACCCGTTCGCGGTCTCGTCCGCGGGCGCGCAGGGAATCGCTCAGTTCATGCCCGGGACCGCGGCGCTCTACGGCCTGAAGGACCCGTTCGACGCGCCCGCGGCGATCGACGCTCAGGCCCACCTGATGTCGGACCTGCTCGACCAGTTCGGCGGCTCGGTCCCGCTGGCGCTGGCCGCCTACAACGCCGGCCCGGGCGCGGTGGAGGCCTGCGACTGCGTACCGGACATCCCCGAGACGCAGGCCTACGTCGCGCGGATCCTCGGCCTCATGAGCGGCGCCGGCGAGCTCCTCGCGCCGACGCTCGAGGTGCGACTGGTGGCGTAGCGGCGATCGGGCACCCGCGGCGGGATTGGGGGACTTCCATCGCGACGGGGCGTCAGGAGCTTCAAACGATGCGTTCGAGGACGAGCATCCTCCGGCTGGACACCAGATGCTCCAAGTCATCCGCCAAGCCCTGGACCCGTTGCTCCGCTTGTTGCTGCCAGCGCTCGACGTTGACGATCTCCGCGATCAGCACGTAATCGGCCGATTCAATCGCCTGTCCGGGTACATCCATCGGCCGCGTCAATCGCCAATCCGGCATCGTGTCGAGCGAGCCATGGACGATGTCCCGATCGCTGGCCATCAGACGCTCAAAGTCCTCGGCGAGCTCCGGCGAGCGGAGGTGAAACCACATGACCAGTGTCGCCTCGGCCGCCATCGACGGAGGGAATGTAGAGCAAAGTTGCGAGCCTCGAACCGGCCGCTAGAGGCGGCGAGAGGCACTGGAGCCTCGCTTCTGCTGTCGCGTGAAAGCAGAAGCGCCGGGCCGGCCCGTTCTCGGAGGCCTCTGTACCGCCTGGGGATCGCTCAGCGGGGCGGCGCGTGGAAGACCGCCTCCACGTTATGACCGTCGGGGTCGAGCAGGAACGCGCCGTGGTAGCCCGGCGAGTACTGCGGCCGCGGGCCCGGCGCGCCGTTATCGGTGCCGCCGGCTCGCAGACCACTGGCATGGAAGGCCTCCATCTCCTCAACTGACGCGGCGGCGAAGGCCAGATGGATCGCCGGCGAGAGCGGCCCTCCAGAGCGGAGGGTGAGATCCTCGGCGCCGGATGGTCCAAACGTGGGGAGGCGGTCGACCTCCTGTTCGGTCCAGCCCATGCCATCCACGAGCGCGGCGCGGTAGAAGGTGATCGACGCGCTCAGGTCGCCCACGGGAAGGGTCATGTGATCAACGCAGACGCGGCGATGCACCGGATCGGCCATCTGACGCATGCTAGATCCCCGGAACAGCTCATCCGCGCCGCGGCAATGTCGTCGGGGCTTCTACTTGACATGAGTACCAACTATGAGAGGGTCGGTTGGGTCGGACGCGGGGTGCGATGAGCGCACCGCGCTGCAAGCCTCATCCAACCGCTTGCGCCGATCGGGGGATCGGGAGCGAGCCAGCCCTAAGGAGGGAAATCAATGGGTAGACGGATCCTGCGCCACCTGCGATCGCACGTGATCGCCTATCTGGCGCTGTTCTTCGCGCTCACCGGGACGGCGATGGCGCTACCGGGCACCAACTCGGTCGACTCGGGCGACATCATCAACGGTCAGGTAAAGAGCGTCGACATCGCCAACGAGAAGGTGAACACAGGCGACCTCCAGGACAACCAGGTGCGCTCGAGCGACGTCCGCGACGACACGTTGACCAACGGTGGCCTGGGGGCGGCGGACCTCGCCCCGAACTCCGTCGGGGGCAGCGAGGTCGCCGACAACAGCCTCGGCGGAGCGGACATCAACGACGCTGCGCTGCCGACGTCCGGTGCCGCGCAGGACTCCTCCGTGGTCACGATCGCGGGCGGCGGCACCAATGTCGTCAGCGGGCAGATCACGACCACGGGCACGAGCCGGGTCCTGATCGACGCGAGCGCCGAGCTGACCGGCGCCAATTCCGACGAACGGGCGCAGTGCGTCGTCCGCCTCGACGGCAACACGATCAGCCTGGGCTACGAGACCACGTTCGACGACATCGGCACGAACAACGAGGCCACGGTGTCCGTGGTCACATCTCAGAACAACGTCTCGGCCGGGACGCACACGATGACCATGAACTGCGCGTCGTTCGTCGGGACAATAGTCAAGGACGACGCGGGCATCAACGCGATCGGGATTCCGGCTCAGTAGCGGATCGGAACCCGACCCGACTGCCGACGGGGCGGCTTCGGCCGCCCCGTCGGGTGGTCCGGCGTGGCTAGTGGGTCGCTTCCTGCTCCGCGAGCCGCAGACGACCGGCCATCGCCACAAGCACCTTGCGAGCCACCGACGGGGCGTCCTCGAGCAACGAGGAGAAGCTGCGGGCGTCGAGGACCAGGAGCTGCATGTCCGTCTCCGCCTCCACCGTGGCCGACCGCGGCCGCTGATCGAGCAATGACATCTCGCCGAACGATGCGCCCGGCCCAAGTGCGGCGATTCTGCCTCGGTCGCCGACCATGACTCTCGCGCGGCCGTCGACGACCACGAAGAACTCTCGTCCGGAGTCCCCCGCCCGCGTGAGCACCGTGCCCTTCGACACCTCGATCTGGTCAACCAGCGAAGCGATTCGGGAGAGCTCGCGCTTCGAGCAGGCCGAGAACAGCGGCACCCCTCGCAGCAGCTCCACCTTGGCGTCTTTGCTCTTCCGCCGGATCGCCACGGGAAGAGACTAACCGTCTCCCGGCCCATCGGCTTGGGCCGAGGATCGAGACATATCCGTCCGGGGATCAAGAAGGAGCGCAAATCCGGTTTCAGCCGGGTTCGCCGTGGCGCGTTAACGTCAGGTGGTGCCCGTTGACGCGACAACCGCCAGGCGGCCGGGCCGGCCGGCGGCAGCCACGCGAGAGGAGGTGCTGGACGCCGCTCTGTGGCGCTACCTGCGCGGGCGGCGGGTCGACATCCAGGCCATCGCCGCCGAGCTCGGCCTCGGCCGCGCCACCGTGCACCGCTGGTTCGGGACCCGCGAGGCGCTAATCGGCGAGGTGATTGTGCTGGCCGCGATGCCGATCCTGGAGGCATCGCGAGCCGAGGCGCACGGGAAGGGCGGCCGGGCTCTGCTGGAGACGTTCGATCGCTTCAACCGCAGGCTCGCGGATGCTCCGGCGCTGCGTCAGTTCGTCGAGGCCGAGCGCGAGGCCGCGCTGCGCATCATCACCTCCCGGAGCGGGATCGTCCAGCCGCGCATGGTCGCGATGATCACCGACCTCATCACCGACGAGGTGCGTACGGGCGACTACGAACCGCCGGTCGAGCCGGCGGTCCTCGGGTACGCCATCGTCCGCTTGGCGGAGGCCTTCCTGTTCAACGACGCCGCGCTTGGCTCCCGCGGCGACCTCGACCGCCTCCGCGAGGTCGAGGCCGCGCTGCTGCACGTCGAACCCTGACCCGCGCGGAGCCGGCGCGACTCCATAAGCTCCAGCTCCGATGCAACCCATCGAGGTCGAGGGAGTCGAGCAGCTCCGGGAGCTGATCGGTCGCGAGCTCGGGCCCACCGAGTGGCTCGAGATCACACAGGACGACATCGACAAGTTCGCGGACGTGTCGCGAGACCACCAGTGGATCCACGTCGACACGGAGCGTGCCGCAAAGGAGAGCCCGTACGGGACGACCGTGGCCCACGGTGACCTGACCCTGTCGCTGGTGGATTACTTCCGCCCGCAGCTCATCCGCAACCGCGGGGTGAAGATGGGGATCAACTACGGGTTCGACCGCGTGCGCTTCCCGGCAGCGGTCCCCGCGGGCTCGCGGGTGCGGGCGCGGGCAGAAATCCTCAGGGTGGACGAGCTTGGCGACGGTTGGTGGCACGTCGTCACCAAGTTCACCGTCGAGGGCGAGGAGCAGGACAAGCCGGTGTGCGTGGCCGAGAGCGTCGGCCGGGCGCTGGTCGGCTAGCGGCCCTCCCCGCCCGGGAGGGCCGCTGCCGTGTGGACGCCTACTGGACCTTCAGCGTCCCCTCCATCCCGGCCTGGCGGTGGGAGTCGACGCTGCAGAAGAAGGTGTAGCTCCCGGACTTCAGGTTGCTGAGGTTGAGGGTGCTGGAACCTCCGGTCACCTGGTCCGAGCAGCCGATCTCGCTCCCGCTCGATGACTCGACGCAGACGTCGTGCGCGAGCGCGTCGTTCGGGTTGTTGAAGTCGATCGTGACGTTGCCGGCCTTGGCGCTCAGGGAGTCCGTGTCGTACGCGATCTGGCTGGGATCGGCCGCCAACTTGACAGTCGAGCTCGTGCCTGCGCTGGCGCCACCACCGCCGCCTCCTCCGCCGCCGGAGGTCGCCGCGGCACCGCCGCCGCCCTCGCTGGTGGTGGCAGTCGTCCCGCCGCCCCCGCCGCATGCGAGAAGGGCCATCGAGGCCATCGCGGCAAGTCCAAACGTCACGATCTTGATCATCGACCGATCCTCCACTGTTCGCTTGGCGTGACTGTATACCCGCCGGAGCGGCGTCAGGTTCACGGCTCCATCAGGATTCTCACCGCGGTCGCTCAACGACCCTGGAAGGTGGGCCGGCGCCCGTCGAGAAAGGCGGTGACACCCTCGCGCAGGTCCTCCGTGGCCATGCTGTCGGCGATCCCATGCCGCTCGAGCTGTAGGTGCTCGGTGATGCCGTTCTCGAGGCTGCGCGATACCAGGAGCTTCGACATCCGAACGTAGTGGGGGGCGCGCGCGGCGAGCTCGGCGGCGCGCTCGCGCACCGTGTCCATGAGTCGATCCGCGGGCACCACTTCGCTGACGATGCGCTCCTCGCGGGCCTGGTCCGGGCTGAGGATCGGGTCCTCGAGCAGGAGCTCCAGGGCCCGTGCAGGGCCGACGACGCGCGGCAGGAAGTAGGTCATCCCGCCATCGGGCGACGCCCCGATCCGGCCGTACGCGCAGACGAAGGCGGCGTCCTCCGAGGCGATCCGCAGATCGCACATGAGGGCGAGGGAGAATCCCGCCCCGGCGGCGACACCATTGATCGCGCCGATCACCGGGTACGGGATTCGACGGAAGTCGACGATCGCCTGATGCAGCACCTCGGCGCCGCGCCGCACGTCGCTCGCGAGATACTCGCCCGACTCGTCGAGGCCGCGCTTGAACCAGTTCACGTCCCCGCCCGCCGAGAACGCTCGTCCGGCGCCGGTGACGATCAACCCGCGCAGCGCTGCGCGGTCCGCGAGCCACGCGGCCGCAGTCACCAGCTCGCCGATCAGCTCGGGGCTCATTGCATTGAGGACCTTCGGGCGGTTCAGGGTGAGGGTCCCGATGTCGTCCTCCACCTCGATGCGAAGCGTCTCGAGAGCGGGTGGCGCGGGTGCGGAGGCTGTGTTCATGAAGCGTTCCCTCGGCTGGCGTGGTTGTGAGGGGCGTTAGCCCCGAAACTGGCTGGTGCCGTTGCTGGTGCGGTGCTGAGGGGCGTTAGCCCCGAAACTGGCTGGTGCCGTTGCTGGTGCGGTGCTGAGGGGCGTTAGCCCCGAAACTGGCTGGTGCCGTTGCTGGTGTCTTGATCTGGCCGGCTGGGGCGGAGCCTAACCTTGTTGAAGGAATGCCAGCGAGCGCCGAAAGACCGACTCTCGACGATCAGCGCAGACGGCTGCCCGATCAACCCGGCGTCTACATGTTCAAGGATGCGGAGGGCGGCGTTCTATACGTGGGCAAGGCGACGTCCATCCGCAAACGCGTGGCCTCGCACTTCTCGGGACCCCACCGCGGCGCCCTCGACTTCATCGGCCGGGTGGCGTCGATCGACTTCCTCGTCACGGAGACCGAGGCCGAGGCGCTGCTGGCGGAGCAGCAGTTCATCAAGCGCCACCGGCCGAAATTCAACATCCGTCTGCGCGACGACAAGTCCTACCCCTACGTCGGCGTGAGCCTGGACGAGGAGTTTCCGCGCGTCTACTTCACGCGGGAGCGACACCGGTCGGGCCGGGTCTACTTCGGGCCGTTCTCGAGTGCACGGCGGGTCCGCGAGACGCTCGATTTGCTGGGGAAGCTCTTCCAGTACCGGACCTGCGAGGGGCCTGAGCCGGGGCGCCGGTCCGGCGTCCCCTGCCTCGACTACTACATCAAGCGGTGCCAGGCGCCCTGTGTCGGATATATCGACCGCGAGGAGTACAGGCGCAACATCGAGGCGATCGTCGACTTTCTCTCCGGCCGCTACCGGGACGTCGAGCGCGACCTGGAGCGCAAGATGGCCGAGGCAGCAGCGGACGAGGAGTACGAGCGGGCGGCCGCCTACCGCGATCGCCTTGACGCGGTGCAGACGCTCATGCAGCGCCGGAGCGTGGCCGGAGAGTCGCTGGATACCGCCGATCTGATCGCCGTGGCCGTCGAGGGGGCCGGAGCGAATGCGCAGGTGTTCCAGGTGCGTGACGGGGTGCTCGCGGAGCGGCAGGGCTTTTACCTCTCGAACGAGGGCGAGCGCGGCGAGACCGAGGTCACCGAGGAGTTCATCGCCCAGTACTACTCCGCGGTGCCGGCGGTCCCCCGCCTGGTCGTCCTTGGCCCGGCGCTCGCCGACCGCGTCGAAGTTCTGGCCGAGGCCCTGTCGACTCGGCGCGGCGGGCCGGTGGAGGTGCGGGTCGCCGAGCGTGGCGACAAGCGGCGCCTGCGCGAGCTCGCGGAGCGAAACGCCCGCCTGGCCCTCGCTCAGGACAAGCTCCGCCAGGAGCGCCGGCGTCAGCAGCGGGTCGATGCCCTGGCCGCGCTCCAGGAGGCGCTGGAGCTGGAGTCGCTCCCGGTGCGCATCGAGGGGTTCGACATCTCGAACCTGGGTCCGGACCACACGGTGGCGTCGATGGTGGCCTTCGAGGGCGGCGCGCCGAAGAAGTCCGACTACCGCCGCTTCCGCGTACGGGGCGAGCGGGCGGGTGGCCCCGACGACTTCGCGTCCGTCGAGGAGGTGTTGGGCCGCCGGGCTGCCCGCTTCCTGGAGCAGGCCGACCTGTCCCCGCATGACGCCGACCGCGACGCGTCATTTGCGGCGCTCCCCGACCTGATCGTGATCGACGGCGGCAAGGGCCAGCTCTCGGCGGGGATGCGGGCGCTCGGTCCACTCGCCGAGCGCGGCGTCGCGGTGATCGGGCTGGCGAAGCGGATCGAGGAAGTGTTCGTACCCGGCCGCTCGGCGCCACTGCCGGTCCCCGGCGACTCCGAGGCCCTGCGTCTCCTGCAGCGCGTGCGCGACGAGGCCCACCGGTTTGCGATCGAGTTCCACCGCCAACGGCGCGACCAGGCGATGACTCGCTCGCTGCTCGACGAGCTGCCGGGCGTGGGGCCGGTGCGCAAGCGCGCTTTGCTCACGCACTTCGGCTCGCCGGAGCGGCTCGTCGGCGCAAGCCGCGAGGAGCTCGAGGCGGTGCCGGGAATCCCCGGCAAGCTCGCGCGCGAGATCCACAGGCAGCTGCACAAGATCGGATGACCGCGCCGCCCCGCGAACCTGGAGGCGGTGCCGGGGATGGCGGGCCCCCAGTCGACCTCGTCGTGATCACCGGCTACTCGGGAGCGGGGAAGTCTGAGGCGATCGCGGCGTTCGAGGACGGCGGCTACTTCTGCATCGACAACCTGCCGCCACGGATGATCAGCTCCCTCGGCGAGCTCTTCCGCCACGAGGGCAGCGGGGTCCGCCGAGCGGCGGTCGTGTCAGACGTCCGCGGAGGCGAATACTTCGAGGAGCTTCTCGAGGTCCTCGGGCAGCTCACGGAGGACGGACTGAGCCCCACGGTGGTGTTCCTCGAGGCCGACGAGGAGACGCTGCTCGACCGGTTCAAGGAGACCCGGCGCCGCCACCCACTCGCTCCGAACGGGCGCGTGCTGGAGGGCATCCGGGCGGAGCGCGAGGTGCTCGGCCCCCTGCGCGAGCGCGCGGACGTCGTCATGGACACCAGCGAGCTCACCGGGGCGATGCTGCGGCGCCGCATCGTCACCGAGCTCCTGGGGCCGAAGGGGGCTTCTGGGAGGCTCGCTCTGACCGTCATCACGTTCGGCTTCAAGAACGGCCCGCCGCGCGAGGCCGACCTGGTGCTCGACGTTCGGTTCCTGCCCAACCCGCATTACCGGGAGGACCTGCGGCCGCTGACGGGCCGCGACCCGCGCGTGATCGATTACGTGGAGGCAGGCGACATCGCCGGGGAGTTCTACGAGCGGCTGTTCCCGCTGCTCGACTTCGTGCTGCCGGCCTACGTGACGGAGGGCAAGACTCATCTGACGATCGCGATCGGGTGCACCGGTGGCAGACATCGCTCGCTGACGGTCGCCGACCGGATCGCGGAGCACCTGGCCGATCGCGACGACGTGTCGTTGCGGGTGGTCCACCGCGACGTCGAGCTCGACTGAGCGGCTCAGGCACGCCCATAAAATCCCGAACGATGAACGGCACACGCTGCTGCCGGCGCCCAAGCGCGCCGGCCGCCATCCGCCCGTGACGGACCCGATTATCAGCGTCCGCGGGCTGCACAAGTCCTATGGCGCGCTCGAGGCTGTGCGTGGCATCGACCTCGACGTCGCTCCGCGGGAGGTCTTTGCCTTCCTGGGCCCGAACGGAGCGGGCAAGACGACGACGGTCGAGATCCTCGAGGGCTACCGTGACCGGACCGCCGGCGAGGTGAGGGTCCTGGGGGCCGATCCGGGCAGGGCGGACCACGATTGGCGTCAGCGCATCGGAATCGTGCTCCAGGAGAGCCGTATGCATCCCGAGCTCACCGTCAGGGAGTCGCTCGAGCTGTTCGCCGGGTACTACCGGGCGCCCCGCGGGGTCGACGACACGGTGGAGCTGGTCGGGCTCACCGAGAAGGCCGACGATCGGGTCGCCCGGCTCTCGGGAGGGCAGCAGCGCCGGCTCGATGTCGCGCTCGCGCTGATCGGCGACCCCGAGCTCCTGTTCCTCGACGAGCCGACCACGGGCTTCGATCCCTCGGCGCGCCGGCGCGCCTGGGAGGTCATCGCAAGCCTCCGCGATCTCGGAAAGACCATCTTCCTGACGACGCATTACATGGAGGAGGCACAGGAGCTCGCGGATCAGGTCGCGATCATCGCCGGGGGCCGGATCGTCGCCCAGGGCACACCGCGCGATCTGAGCTCGCGGGACGGGCGCGTGAGCCGCATCAGCTTCCGCCTGCCCCGGGGCGTCGCCGCCGGCGAGCTACCGGGCGGCCTGGCCGCGAGGGCCTCGGCGAGCGCCGGCAGCGTGGAGGAGCTTCAGATCCAGGCCCAGGATCCGGTGCGAACCCTGAACGAGCTGACAGGGTGGGCGCTCGAGCGCGGGGTGGAGCTCGCCGGGCTGGAGGTCCGCCAGCCCAGTCTCGAGGACGTCTACTTGGAGCTCACCCGCCCGGTGCCCGAGGAGGCCAGACGTCAGTGACCGGCGCGGCCCTGGCGGTCCACCAGTTCCGCTTCGACCAGAAGACCTTCTGGCGGAATCCCGCCGCGGTCTTCTTCACGGTCGCGTTCCCGGTGATGTTCCTGGTCATCTTCGACCTGGTGTTCGGAAGCCAGGATCACCTCGATCATCTGGGCGTCGACGTCAGCACGTACTACGTTCCAGCGATCATCACGCTGGCGGTCATCTCCGCCACGTTCCAGAACCTGGCGATGAGCGTGACGATCGACCGGGAGTTCGGGATCCTGAAGCGAGGCCGCGGGACGCCGATGCCGGATTGGGTGTTCTTCGCCGGTCGGATCGGTAACTCCCTGGTCGTATCGGTGCTGATGCTCGCCCTGCTGGCGGCGATCGGCCGGATCGCCTATGGAGTGAGCATTCCCTGGGACCGGGCGCCCGCGGTGCTGTTGACCCTCGCGGTCGGGGCTTCGGCGTTCTGCTGCCTCGGGCTGGCGCTCACCGGCTTCATTCCGTCGCAGAGCGCGGCAGCGCCGATCACGAACATCGCGATCTTCCCGCTCTACTTCCTGTCCGGGGTGTTCATCCCGGAGAGCGAGATCCCGAGCGGTGTGCTCCACGTCGCCGACGCCTTCCCGGTCAGGCACTTCTTCGAGGCTTTCTTCACCGCGTGGATCGGAAGGGGGGGTGGAGCCGGATTCGAATGGGCGGACCTGGCGATCGTCGCCGCCTGGGGCCTGGCGGGGTTCCTCATCGGCCTCCGCTTCTTCAAGTGGACACCGCAGGCCGCCGGGTAGCTGGCGCTCAGTATCGTCAGACCCGTCGCGGCGAGCGCGACGCGGACGCAAACGAAAGGGGGAGCAGGTCAGATGGCAGTAAGGGTCGGGATCAACGGGTTCGGAAGGATCGGGCGAAACATCTTTCGGGCCGCCCACGAGGCCGGCATCGACCTGGAGTTCGTCGCGGTCAACGACATCACCGACGCCGCGACCCTGGCTCACCTCGTCAAGTACGACTCGACCTACGGTCGCTTCCCGGGGACGGTCGAGGCGCGCGACGAAGCGATCGCGATCGACGGATCGGAGGTGAAGGTGCTGTCGGTGCGCGACCCGGCCGACCTTCCCTGGGCGGACATGGGAGTCGATGTCGTGATCGAGTCGACGGGCCTGTTCACCAAGCGCGACGCCGCCGGCAAGCACCTGGATGCGGGCGCCAAGAAGGTGGTCATCTCGGCACCCGCGACCGATCCCGACGTGACCGTCGCGCTCGGCGTGAACTTCGACGACGCCTATGACCCAGAGCGTCACCACATCATCTCCAACGCCTCGTGCACGACCAACTGCCTCGCGCCCGTGGCGAAGGTGCTGCACGAGACGGTTGGGATCGAGCGCGGGCTGATGACGACGATTCACGCGTACACCGCCGACCAGCGCCTGCAGGACATGCCGCACAAGGACATGCGGCGCGCGCGGGCCGCCGCGATCAACCTGATCCCGACGACGACCGGAGCCGCGCGCGCCGTCGGTCTCGTGCTGCCGGAGCTCGACGGAAAGCTGAACGGGCTCGCGGTCCGCGCGCCGGTCCCGACGGGCTCGGTCGTGGACCTCGTGTTCGATGCCGCTCGGAAGACGAGCGCGGATGACGTGAACGCCGCGGTGAGGGAGTCGGCCGCCGGGCCGCTGGCCGGCATTCTCGACTACACCGAGGATCCGATCGTCTCGACGGACATCATCAAGAATCCGCACTCGTCGATCTTCGACGCCGAGCAGACGATGGTCACGGACGGCCGCCTGGTCAAGGTGTTCGCCTGGTACGACAACGAGTGGGGCTACTCGAATCGCTGCGTCGAGGTGGCCGCCAAGGTGCTCGAGCCGGCGCTCGCGGCCGCCGACGGCAGCTGAAATCGCCGGCATCTCGCGCGACCGCCGCCCCCTGGGTTGAGCTTCGTCAAGGCAAGCGTCCGCGATGCGGAGGTCGAGGGACGGCGCGTCCTGGACCGCGTCGACTTCAACGTCCCGCTCGAGCGCGGGCGGGTGGTAGACGATTCGCGGATCCGTGCCGCCCTGCCGACCATCGACCTCTTGCGCGATCGCGGGGCCGGAGTGATCCTTGTGTCGCATCTGGGGAGGCCCGAGGGCCCGGACCCGGAGCTGTCGATGAAGCCGGTGGCCGTTCGACTGGGGGAGCTGCTGGGGACCGAGGTCCGCATGGCGCCCGCCGTTGTGGGCCCGGAGGTCGAGGCGATCGCCGAGGAGCTCGGGCCCGGGGACCTGCTCATGCTGGAGAACAGCCGGTTCGAGCCCGGCGAGACGGCCGACGACCCGGAGCTCGCCGCGGGCCTCGCGCGACTGGCCGACGTCTACGTGAACGACGCCTTCGGGGCGGCTCACAGGGCGCACGCCACGACCACCGGCGTGGCGAGGCTGCTGCCCGCGTACGCCGGCCTCCTGCTGGAACGCGAGGTCACCGAGCTCGCGGCGGTGCGCGACGATCCCACACGGCCCCTCCGGCTCGTGCTCGGGGGCGCGAAGGTGAAGGACAAGATCGGCGTGATCCAGCGCTTTCTGGAGGTCGCCGACCGGATCATGATCGGGGGCGCGATGGCGTACAGCTTCTTCAAGTGGCGGGGCACCCCGGTCGGGAACTCGCTGGTCGATGACGAATCGGTCGAGGCGGCCGGGAGGATCCTGGACCAATCGGCGCGCTCTGCATCCGAGCTGATGCTCCCGGTGGACCTGGTGTTGGGGCGCGAGCTCGCCGCCGAGACCGAGCGCCGCGAGGTCCAGGGGGTCGAGGTGCCGGACGGCTGGATGGGCCTGGACATCGGCGGGCGGACCGCTGCCGCCTACGCTGAGGCGATCCGCGAGGCTGGGACGGTGCTCTGGAACGGACCGATGGGAGCGTTCGAGCTGCCGCCATTCGCGGCCGGAACGCGCGCGATCGCGGAGGCGATCGCGGAGGCGCCGGGGACGACGGTCGCCGGCGGCGGAGATTCGGTCGCGGCGCTCGATCAATTCGGTCTCACCGACCGGTTGGACTGGGTCTCGACCGGCGGCGGGGCGTCGCTCGAGCTGCTCGAGGGGCGGGACCTGCCCGGCGTCGAGGCGCTGCAGGACAGGCAAGCCGCGGGAAGCAGGTAGAACACCGCCTGCATGACACCGCGAACCCCGGTCTGCGCGGCCAACTGGAAGATGAACAAGACGCGCCCGGAGGCGACCGCCTTCGCCGACGCGCTACCACCACTCGTAGCGGATCAGCTGGGCGAGGTCGACGTCTTCATCTGCCCGCCCTTCACCGCCCTTGGGCTCACGGTGGAGCGCGTAGCCGAGACGGCGATTCGGGTCGCCGCGCAGAACGCGCACTACGAGGAGGCCGGGGCCTTCACCGGCGAGGTGTCCCCGCCGATGCTCGTCGAGCTGGGCGTCGACGGCGTGATCCTCGGCCACTCGGAGCGCCGACGGCTCTTCGCGGAGACCGACGAGGCGCTCGCGCGCAAGGTACCGGCGGCCCTGGTCGCCGGCCTGACTCCGATCCTCTGCGTTGGCGAGACGCTCGAGGAGCGCGAGGGCGGCCGGACCGAGGCAGTGCTGCGGCGCCAGGTGGAGGCCGACCTCGCCGGCGTGGCGGACGATGACCTCGGCGGCCTGGTCATCGCATACGAGCCGGTCTGGGCTATCGGCACCGGCCGCAACGCCACGCCGGACCAGGCCACGCAGGCGATCGCGCACATCCGGTCCCTGATCGCAAGCCGCAGCGAGGCGGCGGCCGGGGCGGTCCGAATCCTCTACGGCGGCTCCGTGAAGCCCGACAACGCGCACGAGGTGCTCTCGTCCGACGGCGTGGACGGTGGGCTCGTGGGCGGTGCGAGCCTCGACCCGGACGACTTCGCCGCCATCGTCGCGGCCTGCCGGTGAGCGTTCCCGAGGGGCCGTCCAAGGTGCCCGTTCGCTCGCTGGCCCTCGTGGTGCTCGACGGCTGGGGGCTTGCACCGCCGGGGCCGGGCAACGCGATCAGCCAGGCGGCGACGCCGGTCTTCGACGACCTTTGGGGCCGGTTTCCGCACACGACGCTCTCGGCGAGCGGGCGCGACGTGGGACTGCCCGAGGGCCAGATGGGCAATTCCGAGGTGGGCCATCTCAACCTGGGCGCAGGCGCCGTCGTTCAACAGGATCTGACCAGGATCGACGACGCCATCGCCGACGGCAGCTTCTTCGAGAACGCTGTCCTGAAGGCCGCCTGCCAGGCAGCGGTCTCGGGTCCGCGCGGCCGGCTCCACCTGATGGGCCTGGTGTCGGACGGCGGGGTTCACTCGGGGTGGGAGCACATCGAGGCGTGCATCGAGCTCGCCGCGCGTGAGGGGGTTCCGGACCTCGTCGTCCATGCCTTCACCGACGGTCGCGATACGCCGCCGAAGGCTGGGGCGGGATACCTTGCCGAGCTCGAGCGATGGCTCAGGCACGCCGGCAGGATCGGCACGGTCAGCGGGCGCTATTACGCGATGGATCGCGATCGCCGCTGGGAGCGAATCAAGCAGGCCTACGATGCGATGGTGCACGCCGAGGGGCCTCGTGCCGACTCGGCGGCGGCGGCCGTGCGGGAGTCATACGAGGAGGAAGAGACGGACGAGTTCATCCGCCCCACGGTCATCGGCGACTACGACGGCATAGCGGACGGCGATGCCGTCCTGCACTTCAACTTCCGGCCGGACCGGGCGCGCGAGCTCGTACGCGCGCTCGGCGATCCCGACTTCGACGAGTTCCCGCGCGGAGCGGCTCCGCGAGTCGAGCTGACGACGCTGACCGAGTACCAGAAGGATTGGCCGTACCCGGTCGCGTTCCCGCCACGGTTTCCCGCGGTGACCCTCGCGCAGGTGATCGCAAACGAGGGCGCCAGGCAGCTGCATGTGGCCGAGACCGAGAAGTACGCGCACGTCACCTACTTCTTCAACGGCGGCCGGGAGGCCGAGTGGGAGCGGGAGGAGCGCTGCCTCGTGCCCTCGGTGCGCGACGTGCCGACATATGACCACCGGCCGGAGATGAGCGCACGCGCCGCCGCCGACCAGTTCCGGGAGCGCTGGGCCGATGACCGCTTTCGCTTCGGGATCATCAATTTCGCGAACCCCGACATGGTCGGGCACACGGGCGACATCCCTGCCACGGTCCGGGGGGTGGAGACCGTGGACGCCTGCCTCGGTGACGTGATCGACGCCGTCCACGGGACGGGCGGCGCGTGCATCGTCACGGCTGACCACGGGAACGCCGACGACATGCTGGAGCCGGACGGCTCGCCGAACACCGCCCACTCGACGAACGCGGTGCCCCTCGTCCTCACGGTCGGAGGGCGCTCGCTCGCCAAGGGGCGCCTGGCGGATGTCGCGCCGACGTGCCTTGAGCTCCTCGGGATCGCGCAGCCCGAGGCGATGACGGGCCGCTCGCTGCTGCGGTAGGGCCGGCGCCTAGCCCGCCCGGTCAAGGCAATCCGGTCTCGGAAACCGGATGCGATTGCACTGACCCGTGGGTGATGCGGCCCTCGAAGCGGCCTGGGGGGACTCCGTGACTCGCTTAGAACATTTGCTATAACAAGACTTAGGTTTTCTTCCCAAAGACACCGTAGGAGGTACACACAATGGCAATCGTACGTTGGGACCCGGCGCGCGAGGTGGACTCGCTTCAGTCCGAGGTCAATCGACTCTTCGACACCTTCTTCGGCGGGCGTCCCGCGAACGGCGGCCTGCGTCGCTGGGTACCGCCGATGGACCTCGTCGAGACCGACGACCATCTCGTGCTCCGGGCGGATCTTCCCGGCCTCGACGGCGACGATGTGAACATCGAGGTCAAGGATGGAGTCCTCACCGTCTCGGGCGAGCGCCGGACCGATCACGAGGAGAAGGCGGACGGTTACTACCGCGTGGAGCGCGCCTTCGGCGGGTTCTCGCGGTCGATGACCCTGCCGGACCACGTGGACGCGGACCGGATCAACGCGAGCTTCGACAAGGGGGTCTTGGAGATCCGCATCCCGAAGCCCGAGGAGCGTAAGCCTCATCGGGTCGAGGTGAGCGCCGAGGCCGTGGACGGCACCGCCACGGAGAACTAGGTGCGTAGGCTTCCGGGCCGGTGAGAGCCGACCCGGAACGCCTCCGCTTCGAGATAGGCGCGCGTGATGGAGCCGCCCGAGCCGGGCGGCTCCATACATCTTCGGGCGTCGTGCGGACGCCCGCGTTCATCCCGCTCGCAACCCGAGGGAGCGTGCGGTCGCTCACGGCCGCCGAGGTCTCCGGCCTCGGATACGAGTTGGTCCTCGGCAACACCTTTCACCTGATGCTCTCGCCGGGGGCCGATCGGATCGCCGCCCTCGGCGGCCTTCACCGGTTCATGGGCTGGGAGCGCGCGATCATCACCGACTCGGGCGGGTTCCAGGTGTTCTCCCTGGCCCACGGGACCGTGGCCGACGAGGTCAAGGGGCGCCGGGGCGGCCGCCCGGGCCGGGGCACTGTGCTGGGGATCGGCGAGGAGGGCGTGCGCTTTCGCTCCTACGTCGATGGGTCCGATCGATTCATGGGACCCGAGGAGTCGATGACGGTTCAGGCGCAGTTGGGCTCCGACATCGCCCTGGCCTTCGACGAGTGCACGCCCTACCACGCGGATCGCGACTACACGGCGCGCTCGACCGACCGAACGCATCGCTGGCTCGACCGCTGCCTGCGGTGGCACGCGAGCGAGGGGCCGGTGCGCCAGGCGGTCTTCGGCATCGTGCAGGGGGGCGTCCACGAGGACCTGCGGAAGGTGTCGGCCGGCTTCGTCTGCGACGCGGCGGTCGACGGCGTCGCAATCGGAGGCACCCTCGGGCGCGACAAGGAGGAGATGCGAGGCGTTGTGAGGATGACGGTCGCGCACCTTCCCGAGGATGCACCCCGCCACCTGCTGGGCATCGGCGAGCCGGACGACCTCGTACACGGGATCGGGGTGGGGATCGACGTCTTCGATTGCGCTGTCCCGACCCGGCTGGCGCGCCACGGCATGGCGCTTGCGCCACGCCCGGACGACCGCCACCGGCTCGACATCCGCAAGGCGGTGTTCGCCGAGGACGAGCGGCCGCTGGTCGACGGCTGCCCCTGCGCGACCTGCATCGCGCATACGCGGGCATACGTCCACTACCTCTCCCGAGCGGAGGAGATGACGGGGGTCCGTCTGCTGGTCATGCACAACCTCGCCTATCTGGAGCGGCTCACGACCGGTGCCCGACAGGCGATCGAGGCGGGGCGGTACGACGATTACGGCCGCGCCGTCCTGACGGGCCGCGCGCCGTGGGAAGCGGTGCCGAGCTGATGGACAGGCACCCAGGGAAAGCCACCCACCCTCCAGTTCTGCCGAGAGTGGACTTTGTGGGCTTATGCCTGACACAGTCCACGGTCGGCCACGCTACTGCTGCGTGTGGGAGCGGATGAAGTCCTCCACCGACTGGATCTGGTCGTGGATCTCGTTCTTGATCAGCTCGCCCGGGCCGGTGTTCTGGCCCGCGTTCGTCGTGACGAGCACGATGACGGCGATGATCGCCGCGAGGATGACGATCACGAGGATCAGGCCGATGAGGCCGCGGATGCGGCGCGCCGCGGAGCGCCGCGGGGCCGCCTGCGCGGCCGCCTGCGCGGGTGCCGGCGCCGGTGCGGCGGGGCGAGGCCGCGGAGCCGGGCGGGGAGCGGGCGCCCGCCGGGTGGGAGCGGTCGCAGGCTGGGTTGTCTGGAGACGTCGGGTGGCGTCGGTCGGCGTGTCAGTCATCGCGCGGGTGGCGGCCTCGCTGTCGGCGGGCGGAGGCTCGATCCCTGAGAGGCCGGTCCGCAGTGCGGAGGCCAGCTCGCGCGCAGTGGTGTAGCGCCGAGCCGGATCGCCCTCAAGAGCGCGCAGCACTGCGGTAGACAGGGTCTCCGGGACGTCCGGGTCGTAGGAGCTGGGCGGAAGCGGGCGCTCGTTCTCGCGACGGATCGCGAGCTCGGCGAGCGTCGTCCCCTCCCACGGCAGCCGGGCGGTGAGGACCTGGTAGATGACGACTCCGAGGGCGTAGACGTCCGCGGCCGGAGTCGCCTCCTCACCGCGCGCCTGCTCGGGCGCGAGGTAGGCCGCCGTGCCGACGACGGACCCGACCTGCGTCAGCCGAGTCTGCTCGGCCGCGCGGGCGATCCCGAAGTCGGTGAGCTTGACCGTCATCTCCTCCGTCGCCCCGTCGGTCGGAGGCGTGCCGCGGCGGCCGGCGGGGCCGCCGATCACCATCAGGTTTCCAGGCTTGACGTCGCGGTGGATGATCCCCTGACGGTGTGCGTAATCGAGGCCCGCGCAGGCCTGGACCCCGATCTCGACCGCCGCCTCCGACCCGAGGCGGCCCCGCGACTGCAGCAGCTGTGCGCCCGAGCGGCCCTCCACGTACTCCATGACGATGTAGTGCCGGCCGTCGTCGACTCCGGTGTCATATACCTGAACGACGTTGGGATGGATGAGCTTCGCGACCGCCAGCGCCTCCCGGCGGAAGCGCGCCACGAACTTGTCGTCGTCGGAGAGGTGCTCCGCCAGGACTTTGACGGCGACCGTGCGCTCCAGCACCCGGTCGACCGCCTTGTAGACCGTCGACATGCCGCCGGACCCGAGACGGTCGCCCAGCTGATAGCGGCCTGAGATCACCATCGCGCCCATCAGCCCGTGCCTCCGACGCCGCCAGCCGTCCCCCCGGTGCCGGTTCCCGTGCCGCCAGTGCCACCGGCTCCGCCGCCACCGACGCCGCCGCCCGTCTCACCGCCGCCGCCCGTCTCACCGCCGCCGCTGGGCGGCCCGCCGCCGGTCCCCGACGGCGGACCGCCGCCGGTCCCCGTAGGCGGGCCTCCACCGGTCCCCGACGGCGGACCGCCTCCGCCTCCCTCGTTGCCGCCGCCGTTGCCGGACGACTCGGGCTCGGTGGCCGTCGAGGTCGTCGAGGTGGTGGTCGCGCTGGTCGTGGGGACCTCCGGCGCGGTCGTTGTGGCGGTCGTGTCCGGTTGAACGCCGGTCGGGCCGGACGGGCCCGTGGTCTGCTGCGGATTGCACTGGCTGGGGTCGTCGGCGAGCTTTTCCAGGTTTGCGCCCGCGTTGCGCAGCGTCTCCTTGTTGTCGGTGCCAACCGCTTCGGGCAGCTCGTTCACGGTGTTGACGAATTCGTCCGCCCGCTGCTTGGCGAGCTTGCAATCGCGGCTGTCAACGGCGTCCTGCACGGCATTGAGCTCGCTGAGGAGCCTGTTGGCATCGGCCTGATCGATGGTCTGATCGCTGCTGCTGGACCCGCACGCGGAGATGGCGACCGCAACCGCCACCGCCGCGAGCGCGCCCGCCAATCGCTTCTGCCCCGGCATCGCGGCGAGTCTAGTGAGGGGCCGCGGTGGTCCAGACCGCCGCATCGGCCCTCTCGGCTCCGTAAGACCGCTCATTGGCCCACGTAGAGCCGCCGGGCCAGGTGCGACGGCAGGTGCGTTGCGCCGATCGCGTCGGCGGCGCGGTCGATCTCGTAATCGACGCGGCGATATGTGGCCTCCCACGAATCAGTGTCGAGCTCGAGCCAGGCCGCGCGCGGATCGCCATCGCGTGGCTGCCCGACGCTGCCGGGGTTCACGAGCCACCGGCCCTCGGACAGGTCGACCCGGGTGCCGGCCCCGGCCTGCGCACCACGAGCAGCGCCGGCGAGCTCCAGCGATTGGCCACGGGGAGGCCTGTGGTTCTCGCCCATCACGAAGAAGAGCGCCACGTGCGAGTGCCCGATCAGGCTGACGCGGGCAGCCTGGATGGCGATGCACTCCGCCGCCTGGTCGGGCCAGAGCACGTATTCCCACACCGGGTCGCGCGGCGAGGCATGGTAAAGAGCGACGTCGCGCGTCTCGTCGGCCGGCTCGAGCCCGCGCAGGAAGTCGAGGGTGGCTGGGTCGGCCGTCTCCTGCGTCCACCGGACCGCGGCCGCGGCGGCGGGCGAGAAGGCGGACACGTCGAGCTCGCCCAGCACCGCCAGGTCATGGTTGCCGACCAGGCACAGGTCGCAGCGCTCCTTCACCAAGCCCGCGCACTCGTCCGGCTGCGCCCCGTAGCCGACGACGTCGCCCAGGCACCACAGCTCGGCGAGTCCCGCCCCTTCGATGTCGGCCAGGACGGCCTCGAGGGCGGGCAGGTTCGCGTGAATGTCGCTCAGGATGGCCAGTCTCATGGCGAGCGGAGCGGACTATCGTAGGGCGGCCATGGCCGATCCGCTGGAGACTCTGCGCGTGACGATCCGGAGCGCGGCCGATTCGTTGCGCGACGGAAGCCCGGAGGCGATCGTCCCGACGCTCGAACGCCCGCCGAAGCGGGAGCTGGGCGACTACTCGACCAACGCGGCGATGCTACTCGCACCCGCCCGTGGCGAGCCACCGCGCGAGATCGCCGAGCGGCTGCGCGAGGATCTCGGCGCGAGGCTCGCCGGAACCGTCGATCGGATCGAGGTGGCGGGACCCGGCTTCGTAAACGTCTTTCTCGCCGACCGCTGGTACCGGGAGGCCGTCGTTGCCCTGCTCGCCGCAGGGCCGGGGTTCGGGGGTGGCTCGGTCGAGGAGCGCGAGCCGATGCTGGTGGAGTTCGTCTCGGCGAACCCCACCGGCCCGCTCCACGCGGCCAGCGGACGCCACGCGGCGTATGGAGACGCGCTGGCCCGCGTGCTGTCGTTCGCCGGCCACGATGTCGAGCGCGAGTACTACCTGAACGACACCGGCCGGCAGGTGCGCCAGTTCGCGGAGTCGATCGCGGCGCGGATGCAGCGGCAGGAACCGCCCGAGGACGGCTACCGCGGCGACTACGTGATCGAACTGGCCGAGACCCTGGCGGCCGCGGGGGCCGACCCGGGCGACGTGGAGGGTTTGGCGCGCCGTGGGACCGAGATCATGCGCGAGCGGATCGAGTCGACCCTCGGGCGGTTCGGCGTGCGCTTCGACACCTGGTCGTCCGAGCGCTCGATGTACGAGCGGGGCGCCGTGGAGTCGACGCTGGAGCGGCTGCGCGAGAGCGGGCACGTCTATGAGCGCGAGGGCGCCGTATGGCTGCGCACGACGAGCTTCGGGGACGAGAAGGATCGAGTGCTCATCCGCTCCGACGGCGAGCCCACCTACTTCGCCCCGGACATCGCGTACCACTACGACAAGCTCGGGCGCGGGGACGATCACCTCATCGACGTCCTGGGGGCGGATCACCACGGATACGTTCCGAGGATGCGGGCGGCCATCGCGGCCCTCGGCGAGGATGCGGACCGGTTCGAGGTGCAGATGATCCAGATGGTTCACCTGGCGGTGCGGGGCGAGCGCGCCCAGATGTCGAAGCGGCAGGGCACCTTCGTTGCGCTGGACGACCTGATCGACGACATCGGCACCGATGCCACGCGCTTCTTCCTGCTCCAGCGGAGCCACGAGACGATGGTCGATGTCGATCTGGACCTGGCGAGGAAGGAGTCGCCGGACAACCCTGTGTATTACGTGCAGTACGCCCATGCCCGCATCGCGAGCATTCTGCGCAAGGCCCGGGCCGAGGACGCGGCGCCTCCGGACGAGGGGCCCGATGGGGTGGACGAGAGGGCGGTGGCAGCCGCGGCCGAGGGAGAGGGGGCGCTCGCCACCTCGGCGGAGCCCGCCGAGCGGGCGCTCATCCAGCGGCTGCTCGAGCTTCCGATGGAGGTCCAGACCGCCGCTGAGCGCCGTACGCCCCACCGGCTCACCGCGTATGCGACGGCGACCGCGGCCGACTTCCACGCGTTCTACCGCGACTGTCAGGTGGTCGGTGCGGGTGAGGGGCTCCAGGAGGCGCGGCTGGCGCTGGCGATCGCGGCCGAGCGGGTGATCGCCCGGACGCTCGACCTTCTGGGGGTCAGCGCGCCCGAGCGGATGTGAGCGCGGAGCCCCGCCGCCCACGGGTACGTCTGCCTGCGGCGATGATGGCATTCCTCAGCAGCGAAGCGGCGAGCTTCAACGCGATCCCGCAATAGATCAGCGCGTTCGTCAGCCGGCCGCGATGGCGGGCGTAGTGCTTCCGGTAGAAGCGATACATCCCGTAATGGAATGCGTAGTTCAGGCGGAGGGATCGCAGCGGTCCGCTCGTCCCGGCCTTGACGTGGGTCACGGTGACGGTCGGCTCATACCAGGTGACCCACCCCGCGCGAGCGAACCGGTAGCAGAGGTCGAGGTCCTCCATGTACATCCAGAAGCCCTCGTCGAAGAGGCCAACCCGATCGAGCGCCGCCCGCCGGCACAGCATGAAGGCTCCGTTGACCGCGTCGACGGGGCCGCGGCTGACGTCCGGGGCCCGGTACGCCGCGAGGGGACCCGAGCTGCGGAGACGCCCGACCCCGAGGAAGTGACCGAGCGAGCTCAGCGGGGTGGGGAACGAGCGCTTTGCGGCGTGATCGAGCGTCCCGTCCTCGAGTTGCAGCCGACATCCGCAGATACCGACCTCCGGATGAGCCGTCATCAGCTCCAGCAGGCCGTCGAGGGAGCCCGCGGTAACCCGTGTGTCCGGATTCAGGCAGAGCACGAACGGGGCTCCGCTCTGGCGGATTCCGATGTTGCTGGCGGCGCTGAAGCCCAGGTTCCGCTGTGACGGGACGAGGTGTGCCTCCGGAAAGTCGCGGCGGACCATCTCGACCGTCCCGTCCCCGGACGCGTTGTCGATCACGCTGACGCTCATGCCGCCGCTCGCGGGAAATTCTCGAAGGGAGGCGAGGCAGCGCCGCAGGAGCTCCCGGGAGCGGTACGCGACGATGACCACATCGAGAATCGGGCTGGAAGCGGCGTTCAATGTCTCGACCGACGAATCACCGAGGCGCCGGGAAGCTTGCCGCAGATCAAGCGCGCCCGCGGTAAGGGGAGTCCGGTGCGACTCGCGGTCGGTTTAGGATCGTGAGCATGGAAGCCACTTCCGCGCCCGACCGGCGCGTCAGCGTTGGCGATGTCATCAACGAGACGTTCTCGATCTACGGGCAACAGTTCCTGCCGCTGATCGGGAGCGCGATCGTCGTGTTCGTCGTCGTCGGGATCCTCGCGGGGCTCCTCCAAGCCGCCGGCGGGGCGATCCTGGTGCTCCTCGCCAGCGCCGTCCGCCTGGCCGGTGAGGCCCTGTACGTCGGCTTCGTCGTGAAGCTCGTGGAGGACGTGCGCGACGGCCGGCGCGATCAGGAGATCGGCGACATCTTCTCGGCCGCCGCTCCGTCCATCCTGCCGCTGATCGCGTTCGGAATCCTGTTCGGGATCGGGGTCGCGCTCGGGCTGGTCCTGATCATCGTGCCCGGTCTGATCCTGCTGACGTTCTGGTCGGTGGGCGCGCCGGCCATCGTCGCGGAGGGCGCGGGCCCGATCGCCGCCTTCGGTCGCAGTTGGAACTTGGTCCGGGGCAACGCGTGGTCGGTCTTCGGGGTGCTCGTGGTCGTCCTTTTGATCGTGATCGCAATCGGGATCGTGCTGGGCGTGATCGCCACGCCGATCGGCAACGGCGCCATCATCGGCGCGAGCATCATCTCCGGCGCGATCACCGCGCCGATCTTCGCCCTCGCGGTGAGCGTGGTGTTCTTCGACCTGGGGGGTGGCCGGGTCGGCGAGGCGCCCGCCGAGGCGGCAGCCCAACCGCCTCCCCCGAGCGCGCCGGCGGCCTAGTCGGGGAGCAGCGGAACCGTAATCCCGGGATCGCGCCCCAGCAGGACGGCGCGGGTGACCGCCGCCGATCCGAACCGGTCACGGATCTCATCAAGGGCCGCTTCGAGCTCGTAGCGGCTCGGCCGGCCCAGTGGCAGCGCGAGCTGGATCGCATCACCGGTGCCCAGATTCGCGACGGAGACCCCGAGGAGCGTTATGCCGTTGGCGTCGATCACCGCCAGGGATGCCGCAAGCAGGCGGCGCGCGGTCGCGAGGATCGCCGGCGTCTGTGCCGTCGCCTCAGGCATGGTGCGCGATCTCGTCGCCCGGGAGAAGTCGTGGAAGCGCAGCCGCAAGGTCACCGTCCGGCAAACCCTCCGCGCCGCCCGTAGCCGTCGGGTCAACCGTTCGACCAGCCCGATCAGGACGGTGTCGAGGTCCTCGTGCGAGCGCGGCGACCGCCCCAACGCTCGCTGCGCTCCCATCGAGCGGCGACGCCGCCGGCCGCGGACGCGGCGGGGATCGCGGTTATGGGCAAGCGCGTGGAGATGGCGGCCGGCTACGCGGCCGAGCGCCGCGACGAGCCTCGACTCGGGGACGCGCGCAACCTGGGCAACGGTGACCAGGCCCCGCTCGCGCAGCTTGCGGGCGGTCACGGGTCCGACCCCCCACAGCCGCTCCACGGCGAGCGGGTGGAGGAACTCGAGCTCGCGGCCCGCCGGGACCACCAGGAGCCCGTCCGGCTTGGCAACCGCGCTTGCGACCTTCGCGAGGAACTTGGTGCTCGCGACGCCGACGGTGATCGGGAGCCCCACCCGCTCCCGAACCTCGCGGCGCAGCCGCGCCGCGATCGCCGGCGGCTGCCCGGAGATCCGATCGAGCCCCCTCACGTCCAGGAACGCCTCGTCGATCGAGAGCGCCTCGACCGCGGGGGCGGTCCGCTCGAAGACCTCGAACACCTGCTTGCTCGCGTCGGAGTAGGCGGACATCCGCGGGGGGACCACGACGGCCCCGGGGCACAGCCGGCGGCCTTGGGCAACGCCCATCGCCGTCCGGACGCCGTACGCCTTCGCCTCGTAGCTGGCCGCGAGCACGACGCCCGCGCCCACGATCACGGGCCGCCCATGGAGGCGTCGGTCGTCGCGCTGCTCGACCGAGGCATAGAAGGAGTCGAGATCGGCGTGCAGGATCGCGGCTTCGCGAAGCACGAACACATGTTCGCATGAGGCGGCGATGGAACCGCCCCGGCTCCCGTCCGGCATACGAGCCCGCCGACGCCGCTGTTACATTCCGGCGTCCGCAAGCTGAGTAGGAGGAGGAACATTGACCAAGGCTGAATTCGTCGATCGAATCGCGGGTAAGTTCGAATCGAAGCGGGCGGCGGCCCAAGCCGTCGAGACGGTTCTCGATGGGATCACGGAGACCCTGTCGGGCGGAGGCGACGTCAACTTCACGGGGTTCGGCAAGTTCAGCGTCGCCGAGCGCGGGCCACGCCAGGGCGTGAATCCGCGCACGGGCGAGCGCATCACGATCGCGGGCGGACGCGTACCGAAGTTCTCCGCCGGCGCCGGGCTCAAGTCGAGCGTCAAGGGCTAAGGCGGCACTGAGACCATTCGCGGATCGGCTCGCCGCTTCGGTCGAGGAGCGGCGAAGCCAGGTCTGCCTGGGGCTGGACCCGGCTCCGGCTCCGGCCGCCGCGGTCGCCGAGCGTTGCCGGCGGCTCATCGACGAAGCGGGCGAGTTCTGCGTCGCCGTGAAGCCGCAGCTCGCCTGCTTCGAGCGTCTCGGCGCGGGCGGGTGGGCCGCGCTCGAGGAGACAGCGGAGGCTGCGCGCTCGGCCGGACTGCTCTTCATCGCGGACGCCAAGCGCGGCGACGTGCCGCATATCGCGACCGTCCACGCCGAAACCCTGGTCGGGACCGGCCGCTCTGAACCGGCCTGGGCGCTCGGGGCGGACGCCGTCACCATCAACCCGCTCATGGGCGGGGACGTGATCGATGCCTTCCTCGAGGTGGCCGCGCCCGCCGGCGCCGGCGTGTTCGTCCTCGTCCGAACATCCAACCCCGGCGCCGCCGACCTGCTCGACCGCGACCTCGGCGGTCGGCCGCTGTTCGAGCAGATCGCGGACCTGCTCGCGTCACGCGCCGACCGGTTGGCCGGCGAGAGCGGCCTCTCCGGTCTCGGGGCGGTCGTCGGCGCGACCGAGCCCCGGCACCTCGCGCGCATCAGGGAGCTGCTCCCGGCCTCGATCTTCCTGGTGCCCGGGGTGGGAGCTCAGGGGGGTCGTCCGGCCGAGCTCGGTGACGCGTTCGGCCGTCACCCCGCCTCTGTGGTCGTGAACGCTTCGCGCTCGATCGCCGGCGCACCGGATCCCGGCCGAGCCGCAGCCGGCCTGCGCGACGAGGTGTGGCGGGTTCTCGGGCGCATGACCTAGCCGCGTGGCACGCCGATGAGCGTGGGCTTGCCTCACGCCGCACACCGGCCCGAGGGACCGGTCAGCGCATTACCATGCGGTTCCCGTGACCAGGATCCTCGCGGTGTCGGCGCTCGTGATCGCGGCGATCGTGGTGATCGTCGTGATCTCATCCTCTCTCGGCGGCTCCGGCGAAACCTCGAAGTCGGATCGTGCAAAGGGGCCGAACAAGCAGAAGGAGTCTCACGCCAAGTACTACGTCGTCCAGCCCGGGGACACGTTCGCCGGAATCGCCCAGAAGGAGGGCTTCAGCGTGAAGCGCCTGGAGGGACTGAATCCGAACCTCGACACGCAGCTCCTCCCCGAGAAGGGCTGCATCAACCTGGTTCCCGACGGGTGCAAGATCCTCGCCAGGGGCGGCTGAGCGGGCGCCGGTCGAGGCGGTGGCGGCTGTGGCTCGCGGCGCTCGCGGCGCTCGCGCTGCTCCCGGCGGGCACGGCACGCGCCGACGCCCCGCCGAAGCCGCCGACGCTGTCAGCGCGCGAGTGGATCCTGCTGGACGCGGACGACCATGCCCGGCTGGCGGGGCATGACGTAACCACCTCGCGGGCAATGGCGAGCACGACGAAGCTCATGACCGCCTACCTGGCCCTGCACCAGCTTCCGCTCGCCAAGTTGCTGACCGCGCCGCCCTATAGCCCGATCCCGGGCGAGTCGTTGTTGGGCCTGCGGGCGGGGGAGCGCATGTCGGTGCGCGACCTCCTCTACGGGCTGCTCCTGCCGAGCGGCAACGACGCGGCGCTCACGCTCGCGGACGGGGTCGCCGGCTCCGAGCGGGCCTTCGTCGGCGAGATGAATCAGGAGGCCCAACGGCTCGGCCTCAGGGACACGAGCTACGCGAACCCGATCGGCCTGGATGCGCCGGGCAACTACACGAGCCCACAGGATCTGGCGGACCTGACGCTTGCGCTTCGCCGCGACGAGCTGTTTCGCCGGATCGTCGACACGCCGCGGATCACGCTCGAGACCGGGGACCACCCGCGCACGATCACGAACCGCAACACCCTCCTGCTGTCGCACCCGTGGATCAGCGGGGCCAAGACCGGCTACACCCCTCAGGCGGGGAACGTGCTGGTCACGACCGGTACCCGGAAGGGCGTCACGCTGCTCTCGGTCGTGATGGGTGAGCCGACGGAGGCGAGCCGCGACCGCGACTCGCTGGCCCTTCTCGACTACGGGTTCTCGCTCTACCGGCGGACTGATGCCGTTCGCCGCGGGGAGCGGGTGGGCTCCGCCGACGTCCCCAACGCGGGCGAACGGCTTCCCCTCGTCGCTGGCGCCCAGGTCCAGGCGACGGTGCGGCACGGCCAGAGCGTCGACGTCGGGCTGAGGGCCCCGGCTGCCGTCGAAGCGCCGATCCGCCGGGGTCAGCGGCTCGGGACCGCCACAGTGACCGTGGACGGGGAGCCGGCTGGCCGCGTGCCGGCGATCGCCGCGCGACCCGTGACGCCGGCGGACAGCGGGCTGGTGTCCTCGGTTGACGACGCGGTGCCGGGTCCGCGAATCGTCGTGTGGCTGCTCGTCGCGGCTGCTGCCGCGTTCGTGATACTCATTGCCGCGGCGTTCGTTGGACGGCGCTCGGGTGAAGGCTCGGTGCTCTAAGGTCGCAGCACAAACGTTCGAGCGGAGGCGAGGGTGATCCTGACGGTTACGTTGAACGCGGCGATCGACCGGACGGTCGCGGTCCCGAACTTCCGGCAGGGCCGCCGCCACCGCGCCGTGGAGTCGCGTACCGTGGCGGGCGGCAAGGGCGTGAACGTCGCCCGAGCGCTGAGGCTGCTGGGCAGACCCGTGATCGCGACCGGCTTGGCCGGCGGCCCCACGGGAGCGCGGATCCTCGAGCTTCTGACCGAGGAATCGATTCTCAACGACTTCACGACCATCGCCGGCGAGTCGCGGACCAACCTTGCGATCGTCGATCCGACGTCGGGCGAGCAGACGGAGGTCAACGAGCGCGGGCCGGAGGTCAGCGCCGACGAGGTCGAGCGAGTCGTAGAGAAGCTGCTGTACCTGGCGCAGGGCGCCAGCCTCTGCGTGCTCGCCGGAACGCTGCCGCCCGAGGTGGACCCGGGACTGTACGCGCGGCTCGTCGCGGAGCTGCGCCGCGTCGGCGTCCAGTCCCTGCTCGACACCGAGGGCGAGCCGATGCGCCTGGGGCTCCGCGCGGAGCCCGCCGTGGTGGCGCCGAACGTCGAGGAGGCGGAGGGCGCGGTCGGCCACGAGTTCAACGATGCCGACGACCTTGCGCTCGGACTCGCGAGCCTGCTCGAGATGGGCGCGCGCGAGGCGGTCATCACCCAGCCTGCCGGATGCGTCGCCATCCTCGCCGAGGATGGCACGAGGCGCCGCTACGAGGTCGAGATCGAGCCGCTCGAGCCGGTGTCGGGCGTCGGTTCCGGTGACTGCTTCCTGGCCGGGTATGCGGCGGCCCGCTACGAGGGCGCGTCGCCCCGAGAGTGCCTTGCGTTCGGCGTTGCGTGTGGGGCCGAGTCAACCCAGCATTTCGGCGCCGGCACGGTCAACGCGCGGGAGGCCGAGCGCATGCTGTCACGGGTCGAGTTGCGCGAGGTGGACGTGGCCGCGGGCGTGGGCTGAGGGTCCCGAGCCGCCGAAAACCGCTATGGGCCGACGTAGTTCACGTGCCACCACTCGCTCGGCGCCTCGGTCTTCTCCCAGCCGTACGTAGCACCGATCTCGTCGATGACGTTCGCCATCGCCGGGTCCGCGAGATCGAGAGCGGAGCCGTACTCGTGGGATGAGCTTCCGGGGACGGCGGCGAGGCTTCCCTGTCCGGACTGGTAAAGACCGTAGAGGTACGCCTGCTGTCCATACGATCGGTACGCCGAGAGGGGCCCCGCGGGATACAGGTCGATCCCATACGTGCTGAGGGATGCGTGTCGCATGGCGTTCCAGTTGTAGGCCGCATTGGAGGCCAGGTAGGCCTGCCCGTTCGGGCAGGACGGGCAGTAGATCGGCGCCGTCCACGACGGATGCTGCTCCGGTGGCGGCGACGTCGGCGCGCTGGAGGTCGACGTGGACGTCCCTCCGCTCGTGGTTGCGGTTCCCGCTGCGGACGTGGTCCCTGACCCGGGGACCGTGATCTCCTGCCCGGAGATCAGCATCGCATCGGCCGCGAGCCCGTTGGCTGCAGCCAGCGTCGCGGGCGACACCCCGTTGGCCGCGGCGACGGCCGAGAGCGTCTCGCCCGGCTGAACGACGTGCAACGTGCCGCTCGTCCCCGTCGATGTGGCCCCGGTGCTGGCAATCGCCGTTGAACCCGCCTCCTCGCTCGGTATCTGGATGTTCTCGCCGACGTAGACCTGTGCGTCCGCGGACAGCCCGTTGTAGGCGGCCACGGTCTGGGTGGGCAGGTTGTTCGCGGCCGCGATTGACGACAGCGTCTCTCCCGGCACGACGGTGTGAGTGAACGCTGCGCTCGCCTCGGTTGCGAACACGGCAAGCGCCGCTACGGCCGTGCATAGGGCTTTTGCAAATACGGACACGGTTCCGCCTCCTATGGGACCCGTCCTTGGTGCTTTCGGGCCTCGTCCCTGCGCCCGATCGGGACTCGCTTTTGGGTCCGGCCGCTCGTTCCTCCCCGTGAAGCGGCGCCTGCACCCAGTGCTAACATCGCCGGGGCCTTGGAAATGCCGGGCCCAGACTCGCTAGATGCGCACTTTCGGCCTCGTTTGACGAGGCTTTTTTCGTCCGCGTCCGCGCCTAGCCTGGCTCTTTACTCAGCGAGAGGGGCGAGCTAGGTGGAAGTCGAGATCGGACGCGGGAAGAAGGGAAGGCGAGCCTACGGGTTCGACGACATCGCGATCGTGCCGTCGCGGCGGACCCGGGACCCCGACGACGTGGACATCACCTGGACGCTCGGCCCCTACCGGTTCGAGCTGCCCGTCCTCGCGTCGGCGATGGACGGTGTGGTGAGCCCCGAGAGCGCGGTTGCGATTGGAAAGCTCGGTGGGCTGGCGGTCCTGAACCTCGAGGGAATCTGGTCTCGCTACGAGAACGCAGCCGAGCAGCTCGAGCGGATCGCGGAGGCGCCGCCCTCCGTCGCCACCCGCACCATGCAGGAGATCTATCGCGAGCCCGTCAAGCCGGATCTCATCGCCCGGCGGGTCGATGAGATCAAGGCGCAGGGCGTGGTGGCGGCGGGCTCGTTCACGCCGCAGCGCGTCACCGAGCACTACGAGATCGCGCTGGAGGCCGGCCTCGACATCCTCGTCATCCAGGGCACCGTCATCTCGGCCGAGCACGTCTCGTCGAAGTCGGAGCCGCTCAACCTCAAGAAGTTCATCGCCGAGGTGCCGGTGCCGTGCATCGTCGGCGGCTGTGCCTCCTACTCGACGGGTCTTCACCTGATGCGAACCGGCGCCGTGGGTGTCCTCGTCGGGGTCGGCCCCGGGGCCGCCTGCACCACGCGCGGCGTTCTCGGGATCGGCGTGCCGCAGGCCACCGCGATTGCGGACGTGGCCGCCGCCCGCTCCCAGCACATGCTCGAGACGGGCGAGTACTGCAACGTCATCGCGGACGGCGGCATGCGCATCGGAGGAGACGTGTCGAAGGCGATCGCGTGCGGCGCCGACGCGGTCATGATCGGATCTCCCCTGGCTCGCGCCAAGGAGGCGCCCGGCTGCGGCTTCCACTGGGGGATGGCGACCTTCCATCCCCTGCTTCCTCGGGGCGCCCGCGTCGCGACCGTGCAGGACGGAACGCTCGAGGAGATCCTCCTCGGACCGGCGCACGAGAACGACGGGACGTTCAACCTCGTCGGCGCGCTGCGGACGTCGATGGCGACGTGCGGCTACGAGGACATCCGCGACTTCCAGCGCGCCGAGGTCATGGTCGCGCCCGCGCTGCAGACGGAGGGCAAGCAGCTCCAGCGCGAGCAGTCCGTCGGCATGGGCTCGAACGGCCGGGCCGCGGTGGCGGCGGGAGTCGCGGTCTCGGATGACTGACGGCCGCTCCGCCGTCAATCATCCGCATATGACTGAGGGCGCCGCGCTTCCGGCGACGTCGACCGCGGCCGAGGGAGTCACGGGAACCGATCCGGTCTCCTCGGAGGCCGCCGGCGTCCGCGTGCCGGAGACGGCGCGGGAGGAGGTGCTCGTCGTCGACTTCGGCGGCCAGTACTCGCAGCTCATCGCCCGCCGGATCCGCGACTGCGGCGTCTTCGCCGAGCTGTTGCCGCACACGATGGACTTCGATCGCATCAAGGAGCGCCGCCCCGCCGCGCTCGTCCTGTCGGGGGGTCCGGCCTCGGTGTACTCGGACGGCGCGCCGGAGCTCCGCCCCGAGCTGCTCGAGCTCGGCGTCCCCGTGCTCGGCATCTGCTACGGGATGCAGGCGATGGTCCGCGTGCTCGGTGGCCGGGTCGAGGGTGCCGACGCGGGCGAATTCGGGCGCACGCCGCTCGAGCTCTCCAACGGCGGCGGCCGGCTCCTCGGCGGGCTGCCGGCGGCGCAGCAGTGTTGGATGAGCCACCGCGACTGCGTGTTCGAGGCGCCGCCCGGCTTCGCCCCGCTCGCCTCGAGCCCCGGCTCGCCGGTAGCGGCGTGCGAGAGCACCGAGCGCGGGCTGTACGGGATCCAGTTCCATCCGGAGGTCGTCCATACGCCCTATGGGACCGAGATCCTCACGCGGTTCCTGCGGGACGTTGCCGGCCTCGCCGGGACCTGGTCGCCGGCCTCCGTCATCAATGAGCAGGTCGAGCGGATCCGCGCGCAGGTCGGCGACGGCGGCGTGATCTGCGGCCTCTCGGGCGGCGTCGACTCCGCCACCGCGGCGGCGTTGGTCCACCGCGCCGTGGGCGATCAGCTCACGTGCGTGCTCGTCGATCACGGCCTGCTGCGCAAGAACGAGGCGGAACAGGTGGTGGCGACGTTCCGGGACCGGGGCATCAAGCTGATTCACGTCGACGCCGCCGCACGGTTCCTCGAGCGGCTCGGCGGAGTCATCGAGCCGGAGGAGAAGCGCAAGATCATCGGCGAGGAGTTCATCCGCGTCTTCGAGGAGGAGGCGGCGAAGCTCCCGGACGTCCGCTTCCTCGTCCAGGGCACCCTCTACTCGGACGTGATCGAGTCCGGGGGCGACGGGCGCGCCGGCGCGGCAGTGATCAAGTCCCATCACAACGTCGGCGGGCTTCCCGAAGACCTCGGCCTTGACCTCGTGGAGCCGCTTCGGATGCTGTTCAAGGACGAGGTGCGTGCGGTCGCGACTGAGCTCGACCTCCCAGACCGGATCGTGTGGCGCCAGCCGTTCCCGGGCCCGGGTCTTGGAATCCGCATCGTCGGCGGCGAGGTCACGGAGGACCGGCTGGACATCCTGCGCGCTGCGGACGCGATCCTGCAGGAGGAGATTCGGGCCGCCGGGCTCTACCGCGAGCTATGGCAGTCGTTCTGCGTGCTGCCCGTGGTCCGCTCGGTGGGCGTGCAGGGCGACGGGCGCAGCTACGCGTACCCGATCGTCCTCCGCGCCGTCACCTCCGATGACGCGATGACCGCCGACTGGGCCCGCCTCCCGTACGACCTGCTGGAGCGGGTGTCCAACCGCATCATCAACGAGGTGCGAGGCGTCAACCGCGTGGCGCTCGACATCTCATCGAAGCCGCCTGCGACTATCGAGTGGGAGTAGCTCTCCCGGCGGTCAGGCCGGCGCCCCCGGCGCGCGGGCGTTGGATAGGCAGGTAGGGCAGATCGGGCGATCCGCTCATCCCGCTGCTTCAACCGCGACGGAGGGCGAATTGTCAGGCCAGGCCTGACAAAGTCCACGCTCGATCACTGGCGGCGGATGAAGCTGGACTTTGTGTCTCGTGAGGACACAAAGTCCAGGCTCGAGTCGAGCGGCTGCATGGGTGCCCTATATGCCCTTGCCCGCCCGCGACAGCGATACGCCCGGGGCCTAACTCCACCGGTCCCAGCGCCTCAGGATGGGCAACGGGTCGATCGGGTGGCCTCGGTTCCACCCGTGCGGCCAGACCTCGAAGTGCAGCATGCAGCCGACGGAGCGAGCGTTTCCGGTCCTGCCGATTCGCCCGACCTCGTCGTCGGTACGGACGCGCTCGCCGTCGTGGACGCTCGCCGGGTGGCGGAGGTGGGCGTAGCGGTAGTCGGTGCGAGTGCCTCGGGCGTCGATCACGACCCAGTTGCCGTACAGGACCGGGTCCGTGCCGCGCGCCTGGACATGGCCGCCCCGCGCCGCCGCGACCCGCGTCCCGCAGGGTGCGAAGACGTCCTGGCCCTGGTGGACGCGGCGACCGCTCCGCGGCGCGCCGAAGCGCTGCACGGGCCCTCCGTAGTCATGCGGACCCCGAACGGGGAACTCGCCGCTGAAGAGGCGGATCTTCCGCGTCAGGACCCGCCCGTGGTGGGGTGAGGTGATCTTGAATCGGTAGCGCCCGGGCGGCGCCGGGCGGCCGTGGGTGAGCGTGCCCCGCCATCGCAGCCGGTGCGCCGTGAAGGGCGCCAGGTCACGGGTCTTCCACCGGCGCACCACGCGTCCCGAACGCACCAGCAACAGCCGGACCGTGCGCGAGCCGTAGGCGCGGAAGCGGTAGCGCAGCCGGTAGGCGCGACCGTCGTCAACGACGCCCCTCCTGGGCGTGACGTGCACATCGAGAATGTGAAAGCTGTCGCGATCGGGAAGCCTCGCCGGACTCACGATGCGCAGGAGCTTGGGGATCCTGGCGGCGTGGCCGTCTCGCGTGACGACTCGGGGCCGTCCGCCCCTGGCGTCCGATGGGATGTCGACGACGACACGATGCTGTCCAGTGACCGACGGCCGCGCCTCGATCCAGCCCGCCGGACCGTGGAAGTCGACCTCGGTCACGCGGGTCAGCCGCTCGCCGAGGACCGTGATCGTCGACCCGACCGCTGCCGTCTGCCTGCCGGCGCAGCCTTCCGTGCAGCGCAGATCGGTCGGGTGCGGCGACTCGCTCGCCGCGACTCGCGCCGGAAGCACCCACAGGCTGGCCAGAGCAGCGGCGATTGGAGCGAGACGGAGGAGGGTGGGAAGCCGGTTACTGCCGGAGCTGCGACGGCGAGCGCCGATCAGCTCCAGGAATCCCACTTCTTGAGGTGCTTCGTCACCGACTTGAGGAACGTCCCGCCCTCGTACCAACCCGGCGGACCCCACTCCTCGAAGTGGAGGTGGCACCCAGTGGCGTCACCGGTCTCGCCTACCTTGCCGATCTTCTGACCGGTCTTCACCTTGTCGCCCTTGTGAAGCCGCGACGGCTTCTTCATGTGCATGTACACGTAGTCGTGGCGGGTGGCCTTGCCGTCGATCACGACGTAGTTGCCGGCCGCCGACTGATACGCCTCGTACTGGACGTGACCGCCGCGCGCCGCCTGAAGCGGCGTTCCACAGTCCGCCGGCAGGTCCTGACCCTGGTGCGTATGACCGGCCCGAGGCGCGCCGACGCCATCGCCATAGCTGTGCGGCCCGCGAACCGGGAACTTGAACGGGTAGTACTTGAAGCCTGCGCTGTCGGAGGACTCGAGCGTCCCGCTTTCCGGGCCGACGCGGAACTTGAAGCTGCCCCGGGCCACCGAGCGCTTGCTCCCGGAGATCTTCCCGTTCCATGCCGCGCTGTGCTCCATGTTGGGCTGCTGCGCCGGCTTGGTGAAGGAGTCGACCACCTGGTCGGTCTTGCGATCGATGACGTCGATGCGAACGTCGGTGGGCTCGGTGTTCGTGAACATGTACCTGACCGTTGGCTTCTTCTTGCCGTCGAAGTAGGCCTTGCGGGGCATGGCGGCCACATCCTTGAGCTTGAACGCACCGGTGTCGGGGATCCGGTTCGGGGAAACGACGCGGATCCTGGTCGGCGAGCTGGCCGTGTTGTCGAAGGCGTCCACGACCTTCGGGCGACTCGTCGCGGCCCCGCGCGGGACCTTCGCGCTGACGCTGCGACGCCGTGCGGCGGTCGGCTTCACCTGCAGCCTCCCGCCGTCCGCCGCCTTGAACGTCACCTCGCGGACGTCGCTGAGGTGGCGGCCGGAAAGCTGCACGGTCGAATCGGTGGTCGCGGTGTGCATGCCAGCGCAGGTGTCCACGCAGACGGCGTCGGTTAGCTCTGGCGGGTCCGTCGCGGCGACGCCGCCGCCGGCGGCCGACGCCATCCCAACACCGATCGAGAGACAAGCGATCGCAACAGCTGCCGGCGCGGCTGTGGCTGTACGTCCTCGCTTCCGCGGCGCGTGCGTACGGGCCCTCAAAATCTCTCCTTGTCGGGCCTACGGGGTTAGCTGTCGGGCTCGCGCCGAAGAGCGGCGCTACGAACGCGTATGTTCGATTCGCCCCCGGGACGGTTTCGACACCGCCCCTTCGGTTCCCCCGCTCCGGTGCAGCGTGGCCACACCGAATTCGGCAGGTCAATTGGGCGCGCGGAGTATAGCTTTTGCCCCGGCTATTCGTGGGGCCAGGCGCACTCGCGCGACGCCCAACGGGTCCTCAACTATCATCAGCGGGCCGCGCCCGTTCGCCCGGGGGCGGCTTTTCGCGGCCGCCCCGGTGCCCGCAAGCCGAGATGAAGACCTACGTAGCCACACCCGCCAACCGCGAGCGCGACTGGTATGTCGTCGACGCTCAGGGCAAGACGCTGGGCCGGCTGGCGACGCAGATCGCCAACGCGCTGCGTGGCAAGCGCAAGCCCGAGTACACCCCCCACTGCGACACCGGGGACTTCGTGGTCGTGGTGAACGCCGACAAGATCCAGGTGACCGGCAACAAGGCCGCCGACAAGCTTTATTACCGCCATAGCGGGTATCCCGGGGGGATTCGATCGCGGACCCTCGGCGAGATGCTGGAGCGCCGGCCCGAGGAGGTCATCCGCAAGGCCGTCAAGGGGATGCTGCCGCGCAACCGGCTGAGCCGCCAGCAGCTGCGCAAGCTGAAGGTCTACGCGGGCCCCGACCATCCCCACGAGGCCCAGAAGCCGAAGCAGATGGAGGTTGAGGTGTAGTGCCCGACGACGAACGACAGCCCAACGACAATCCCGCCCCGAGCGGAGATCGTGAGGAGGCGGCGGGCAACGGTGCCGAGCGCCGCGACGATGAGGCACCGGGCGGCCGGTCACCGGAGGCGCCCGAAGCGTCCGAGGAGGCCGTACCCGAGGGTGGGGCCGAGCAGGAGGAGTCTCAGACGGAGGCCGAGGAGGGCGAGGGCGAGGGCGAGGCGCCCGCGAAGCAGGCCGCAAAGGACGTACCACCCGGGGCAGAGCTCGAGCCGATCGCGATTGAGCCCGAGCGGGAGCTGAGCGCCGAGGAGCGCGCGCGTCTCGAGGCGGAGGCCGAGGAACGAGCCCGCGCCGAGGCGGAGGCGACGGCGGAGGCCGGTGAGGAGCCCGCGCCCGCGCGCGAGCCGGTGATCGAGCTGGACAGTGACGCGCGGATCCAGGCGACCGGAAAGCGCAAGACCTCGATCGCACGAGTCGTGCTGCGCTCGGGAACCGGCGAGTTCGAGATCAACAAGCGCAGCCTCGAGGACTACTTCCCGCGGCACCAGCACCGCACGTTCGTCCGCCAGCCACTTCTGACCTCCGGCTACGAGGGCAAGGTTGATGTGAGAGTCCGTGTCCACGGCGGCGGCGTCGCCGGCCAGGCGGGTGCAGTTCGCCACGGCATCGCGAGAGCGCTCACGGAGATCGACCCGGAGCTGCGCGGCGACCTCAAGCGGCGCGGCCTGCTCACCCGCGATGCCCGCGCCAAGGAGCGGCGGAAGGCGGGGCTCAAGAAGGCCCGCAAGAGGCCCCAGTTCTCCAAACGGTGAGGCGGCTGCAAACCTTCGCCCGGCGGTGTCCTCGGCCGAGCGCCTCGCTCACGTAGGACTCAACTACGCTCGCTTCGCCGCCCGGCCTGCGTCCATGGCCAGGCTCGGTTTCACGGCCTCACGAACGCATCAATGACATTGGAGGGAAAGCTCTTCGGCACCGACGGGGTTCGCGGCATTGCCGGAACCGAGCTGACCGCCGAGCTGGCGCTGTCCCTGGGACGGGCGGCCGCCGCGGAGGCCGGGACCGCGCGGCCCCAGGTGCTGATCGTGCGCGACACCCGCGAGTCCGGCCCGATGCTCGAGTCGGCGCTCGCGTCGGGTATCGCCGAGGGCGGCGGCGACGCGCTGCTCGCGGGGATCCTGCCGACGCCCGCGGCGTCGGTCCTCGTTCGCAGGCTGGGCCTCGACCTGGGCGCGGTCGTCTCGGCCTCACACAATCCGTGGCAGCACAACGGGATCAAGTTCTTCGGGCCCGACGGGCGTAAGCTCGGCGACGATCTCGAGCGCCGGATCGAGGCTCGCGTCACCGGCAGCGGCGCGCCCAGCCCGTCGGTGGGACGGGTGAGGACCCTGGAGGGGGCGCTCGACGACTACGTCCGCGAGCTCACGTCCACGTTCCGGCTCGACCTGTCCGGCCGGCGCGTCCTGCTGGACTGCGCCAATGGAGCGACCTACCGAGTGGCGCCAATCGTCTTCGAGCGACTGGGCGCGGCCGTCGAGGCGCACGCCGACGAGCCCGACGGTCGCAACATCAACGAGCGCTGCGGCTCCACCCATCCGGAGGCGCTGGCGAGGGCGATGCGCGAGAGCGACGCCGATCTCGGCTTCGCGCTCGACGGCGACGGCGATCGCGTCATCGCCGTCGACTCCTCCGGCGCGATCCGCGACGGTGACGAGCTGATCGCGCTCTGCGCCGCCGGCCTGTCGCGAAACGGCGCGCTCGCCGGGGGCGTCGTCGTGACGGTCATGACGAACTACGGCTTTCACGAAGCGATGCGCCGTGCGGGCATCGAGGTGGCTACGACGCCCGTCGGCGACCGGCATGTCGCCGCCCAGCTCGAAGAACGCGGATGGTCGCTCGGGGGCGAGCAATCGGGTCACATCATCTGGCCCGAGTACGGACCGACCGGCGATGGGATCGCCGCGGCACTGCTGGTCATGGAGGCGCTCGGGGACGAGAGCCTCGCCGCCGCGATACCCATGCGAAAGCTCCCGCAGGTCCTCCGGAACGTCGCGATCGCGGACCGCACCGTCATCGACGACGCCACCGCCGTGTGGGAGGCGGTCGACCGTGAGAACGCGGCGCTCGAGGGTCGCGGGCGGGTGTTGGTTCGCCCGTCGGGCACCGAGCCACTCATCCGAGTCATGACCGAAGCACCGACGATGGACGAGAGCGAGCAGGTTTGTGAGCGCTTGGTGGCGCTCATCTCCCGAGAGCTCGCGTAATCCCGCGGCCACCGGCGCACGGACTACCCTTACTCGCCTCCCATGTGCGGCATCGTCGGATATGTCGGGGGGCGGCCCTGCCGTGACCTGCTGATCGCCGGCCTCGAGAAGCTCGAGTACCGCGGCTACGACTCGGCCGGCGTCTCCACGCTGGCCGACGGCCATGTGGAGACCGTCCGCGCGGTCGGGAATCTGGCCAACCTGCGCGCCGCCGTCGGTCTGGATGCCGACCGACCGGTCTCGGGCGACGGGGGCGTTGCGGTGGCCACCCCGGCGGCGACGATCGGGCTCGGCCACACGCGCTGGGCGACCCATGGCCGGGTGACCGAGGAGAACGCGCACCCGCACGGCGACTGCACGGGGAGCGTCCACATCGTCCTGAACGGGATCGTCGAGAACCACACTGAGTTGCGCCGCGAGCTCGCCTCATCCGGCCACGCGTTCAGCTCCGAGACCGACGCGGAGATCGTGGCCCACATGATCGAGAAGCACTACGACGGTGATCTGACCGCAGCGGTTCGAGCCGCGTTCGCCGAGCTCCGCGGCCACTACGCCTTCGTCGCGATGCACGCCGCACACCCCACCACGCTGGTCGCCGCAAGACAGGAGTGTCCCCTCATCGTCGGCATCGGCGAGGGGGAGACGTTCGTCGCCTCCGCCATCCCCGCGTTCCTGGCCCATACCCGTCACGTCCTCGGGCTGAAGAACGGCGAGATCGTCACCGTGGCGCCCGAGGGCGCGCGAATCGTCGAGGTGGACGGCACCGACGTCGAGCGCGAAGTCGAGACGGTGACCTGGGATGAGGAGGCGGCCGAGAAGGGCGGCTACCCGACCTTCATGCTGAAGGAGATCCATGAACAACCGGACGCGGTCGCCGAGACGATCACCGACCGGTTGCCCGAGGCCGACCGCGTCGACCTGTCCGAGCTAAACCTGCCGCTCGAGCTCGTCGAGAAGCTACGGCGCATCGTGATCGTCGCCTGCGGCACGAGCTATCACGCCGGCCTTGTGGGGCGCTACGCGATCGAGCAGTGGGCGCGGATACCGGTCGAGATGGACATCGCGTCGGAGTACCGCTACCGAGACCCGGTGGTCGGTCCGGAGGACCTGGTGATCGGGATCACGCAGTCCGGCGAGACCGCGGACACGTTGGCGGCCATGCGGCTCGCGCGCGAGCGCGGCGCCACCGTGATGGCCCTGTCCAACATCATGGGCAGCCAGGCGACCCGGGACGCCGACACGGTGCTCTACACGCGGGCCGGCCTCGAGATCGGCGTCGCTGCCACCAAGACGTTCACCGCGCAGACCGCGGCCATGTATCTCCTCGGGCTCTGGCTGGCTCAGACCCGCCAGGCGTGGCCGCGCACGAGGATCGCCGAGGTCGTCGCCGAGCTGAAGAGCATCCCCTCCAAGATCGGGCTCACGCTCACGTCGGTCGAGGAGCGGGTTCGCGCCATCGCTCGGTCCCACGCGGACCGCGATTTCTTTCTCTACCTCGGGCGCAACATCGGCCTGCCGGTCTGCCTGGAGGGCGCCCTCAAGATGAAGGAGATCTCGTACATCCCGACCGACGCGTACGCGGCCGGTGAGATGAAGCACGGGCCGATCGCCCTGCTCGATGAGTCGACGCCGGTCGTCTGCGTCGCCACGGACAGCCCGATCCTGGACAAGGTCCTGTCGAACATCGCCGAGGTGCGGGCCCGCGGTGCGGACGTGATCGCCATCGCGACGGACGGGAACACCGAGGTCGCGGAGGTTGCCGACCAGACCCTCTACGTACCCGCGACCGACTGGGTCCTCCAGCCGATCCTCGCCGTGCTCCCACTGCAGCTCCTCGCCTACCACGTTGCCCGCCTGAACGGGCGGAACGTCGATCAGCCGCGAAACCTCGCCAAGACGGTGACGGTGGAGTGATCCGGAGAGCGGCGATCGTCATCGCCGCCGGCGCGGCGATGCTCGTCGCCGGCTGCAGCGGCGGAGGGAGCGGCGACCAGCTCGCCTCCGTGGCACCCACGAACGCCCCGGTCTACGTCGAATCCGTCGTCCGGCCGGGCGGCGAGCAGCGCGACGCGATCGACTCCCTCGCCTCGCGGGTCGGCGGAATCGACGATCCCGGCGGGACAATCGTCCAGGCCCTCGACGCCCAGCTCGCCGAGGCGGGCGTGCATGCCACCTACGAACATGACATCGCGCCGTGGCTCGGCGAGCGGGCCGCGGTCTTCGTTCAGTCCTTCAACGGCTCACCGCCCCCGTTCGCGATCGCCTTCGAGACGACCGACGCCGACGCGGCGCGGGCCTTCCTCGAGAAGGTGGTCGGCTCCTCGGCTGAGACCAAGCAGGGCACCTACAACGCGGTGGACTACTTCGAGGATCCGACGGGGACCTACGCGTCCGGCGTGGTCGACGACTTTCTCGTCTATGGAACGCTGGACGCGTTCAAGGCAACGGTCGACGCCTCGAATGGCTCGTCGCTCGAGGACTCGAGCCAGTTTGCGAACGGCACCTCGGGTCTTCCCGGCGACAACCTCGTGCTCGGCTACACGGATGGTCAGCAGGCCGCCCGGGAGCTCGCCGGCATACCGAGCGACCCCCTCAACGCCACGGCGCTGAAGGCGGCGCTCGACACGCTCGCGAGCGGTCCGGTCACGTTCGCGATCACGGGTCAGCCCGACACCGCGAGCCTCGATGTCTCGCTGCCGACAGGGCTACCGGCTCAGCTGGACGGTGGTGACCTGGTGGGGCGGGCGCCCGCCGACGCCTGGTTCGCGGCCGGCGTCCGGGATCTCGGCGGGATGCTCCGCAACGCGCTCGACGCGGCTGATGCATTCCGGCTGCCCTCCATCGAGGACAAGGTCAAAGAGCTCACGGGCGTCGATCCGAACGACCTCGTCTCGTGGCTGCAGGACGGTTACGCGTTCGTGGCCGGGACGAGCGAGAAGAAGATCGCGATCGGCGGCGTCGCGCAGAGCTCGAATGCCAGCGCGTCGGCGAAGGCGATCGACGCTCTCCGGAAGCGCTTCGAGCAGGACGCGGATGCGAAGCTCGGCCCGCCGCCGAAGGGCGCGGATGAGGGATTCTCGGCGTCCGCGCCCGAGTCACCGCAGGCGATTCAGGTCGGGCGGTTCGGCGATCAGGTCGTGGCTGCGCTCGGGCCCGGCGAGCCGGGTGAGGAGGCGCTCCATCCCAAGCATTCACTCGACCACGATTCCGCGTTCAAGGCCGGTGAGGACGCGCTGGGAGCCGGGTTCTCGCCGCTGACGTTCGTGCGCCTGCCCCCCTTCTTCGTCGCCGCCGAGAAGGGCGGATCGAAAGACGACCCCGCCTACATCGCCGCCAAGCCGTACCTGCAGAAGCTGGACTACCTGATGGCGGGCACCTCCGGGGATGGCGACCGCAGCACCGTGCGGTTCGTCGTGGGAGTCAAGTAAGTCCATGCCCGAGCCCGGTCTCGGTCTCGACCTCGTCGACATCGACCGGCTGGAGCGAGCCCTCAGCCGCCGGCCACGGCTGGCGGATCGCCTGTTCACGCCGGCCGAGCTCGAGTTCGCGGCGGCCCGCCGGTGGCCCGCGCGGCATCTCGCAGTGCGCTTCGCCGCCAAGGAGGCCGCCATCAAGGCGCTCGGCAGCTCAGTCTCTCCGCGTCAGGTGGAGGTGCGTGGAGGGGGAACGGCGCCGCCGAGCCTGGCCCTTCACGGCCGGGCCGCTGAGCTCGCCGACGAGCGGGGCGTGGAGCTCCAGGTCGCGCTCACGCACACGGACGAGACGGCCGCGGCGGTGGTGCTCGCCGTTCCCGTGGGGCAGTGAGCGCATTGGAGGACTGGCTGACCCCGCTCTATGACGCCGCGGGCATGCGGGCCGCGGACTCCTGGGCGATCGAGGAACAGGGGATTCCGTCGCTCGACCTGATGGAGACCGCCGGCATCGCGGTCGCCGAGGCCGCGCGCGACGTCGCAACGGATGGGCGGGTAAGCGTGGTCTGTGGCAAGGGCAACAACGCCGGCGATGGGCTGGTGGCCGCTCGCCACCTCGCCGAGACCGGCTACGACGTTCAGGCGCTGCTGCTGTGGCCGGCCGGAGAGCTCTCGGCAGATGCCTCCTCCAACCTGGAGCGGTTCGAGGGCACGACCCGCGAGGTTGGCCCGGACGAGCTGCGCGAGGATCTCGCCGGCTCGGGCGTAATCGTCGACTCGATCTTCGGCACCGGGTTTTCCGGAACGCCGCGGGCACCCGCCGATGCCGCCATCGAGGCGATCAACGCATCGGACGCCCCCATGGTCGCCGCGGACATCCCTTCGGGCGTCGACGCATCGAGCGGCGCGGTGGAGGGCTCGGCGGTCCGTGCCGACGTCACGGTCAGCTTCCACGCGGCCAAACTGGGACACTGGATCTTCCCCGGCAAGGAGAGGGCCGGGGAGGTGCGGGTCGCCGACATCGGCATCCCGCCGGATGCGCCATCGCGCCCCGCCGCCGGCCTGATCCGAGACGGCGTGCTCGCCTCGGCACCGGGCCGGCTACCGAGCTCGACCAAGTTCGACTCCGGAGAGGTCCTCGTCGTCGGTGGATCGCGCGGGCTCACCGGCGCGGTCTGCATGGCCGCCTCGGCGGCGATCCGCGTCGGCGCCGGTTACGCGACGGTCGCGGTGCCGGCCGATCTCGAATCGATCTTCGAGGTCAAGCTGACCGAGGTCATGTCGCGCGGGTACGGAGGGGCGCCGGGCCGCCTCGCGAGCTCGTCGGCCAACGAAATCCTGGCCGCCGGCGAGCGCGCGGCGGCGGTCGTGCTCGGGCCTGGATTGGGGCGCGACGAGGATTCGCTGGCGCTGGCCCGTGAGCTCGCGCGTGGGATCGCGGCCCCCCTTCTGATCGATGCCGACGGCCTGAACGCGCATGCGGGGCGCTTGGACTTGATCGCCGAGCGCAGCGCGCCGACGGTGCTGACGCCGCACGCCGGGGAGCTGGGCCGCCTGCTCGAGCGAGAGTCGAGCGCGATCGGCGCGCACCGGCTCGCGGCCGCTCGCGAGGCCACCGAACGGAGTGGCGCGGTCGTGGTCCTGAAGGGAGACGACACGATCGTCGCGCACGGCGACCGCCTCGCCGTCAGCGGCGGCGGCGCGCCTGCCCTGGCCACCGCTGGCACCGGCGACGTCCTCTCGGGGACGATCGGTGCTCTGCTCGCCAGGGGGCTGAGCCCATTCGTCGCTGCTTGTGCAGGCGTTCATGCCCATCAGCGCGCCGGGCGAATCGCGGCCGAGCGCGTGGGCGCGGCGGAGTCCGTGGTGGCGACGGACGTGATCGAGGCGCTGCCGGCGGCGCTATCGACATGATGGCGCCTTCACGCCGCGCCGTCGCCGTTGTGGACACGGGGGCGGTGGAGCGAAACTGCGCCCGCCTGGCCGGAGACCTGACGGACGGAGCGCGCCTGTGCGCGGTGGTGAAGGCCGACGGCTACGGGCACGGTGCGGTGGAGTGCGGCCGTGCGGCGCTGGCGGGCGGGGCGACCTGGCTGGCGGTGGCTGCGGCGCCCGAGGCGGCGGAGCTCCGCGCCCAGCTTCCTGAGGTGCCGTTGCTGACGATGGGCGCGCTGACGGATCCCGAGCTCGAGGTGGCGCTCGACGCGCGATCGGAGGTCGCGGTCTGGCGACACGAGCACGCCGAGCGGGTCGCCGCGTGTGGCGAGGAGCGGGGCATCCGCCCGCGCGTTCACGTGAAGTACGACACGGGAATGGGCAGGCTGGGAGAGCGCGACCCGGACGTGGTCCTTCGCCTGCTGGAGGCGGCGGCGGGCGACGGGCGTCTCGAGCTGGCCGGGCTCTGGACTCACTTCGCCACGGCCGACGAGCGCGACTCGGATTTCTTCGACCGCCAGCTCGAGCGCTTCAGCGCACTGGTGGACCGAGCGCGCATGGACCACCACGACCTCCTGGTCCATGGCGCCAACAGCGCCGCGGCGCTGCGTGATCCGGCCGCGCACTTCGACATGGTTCGTTGCGGGATCGCGATCTACGGCCTTGACCCGTTCCACGCCGACCCGGACGAGCACGGGTTGCAGCCGGCGCTCGAACTGGGCTCCTACGTCGCCGACATCAAGCGCTTCGCCCGCGGGGACAGCGCCGGGTACGGGCAGCGCTGGCGCGCGTCCGTCGAGACCTGCGTGGCCGTTCTCCCAATCGGCTATGGGGACGGCGTCCGGCGCGGATTGACGAACAACGCCGACGTGCTCGTGAACGGCCAGCGGTACCCGCTCGTGGGCACGGTCTCGATGGACAACGTGACCGTCGAGCTCGGGCCGGCGACCCGGGTCAGCACGGGAGCTGCCGCGACGCTGATCGGGAGCCAGGGCGGCGAGCGGATCCTGTGCGAAGAGGTCGCGCGCCGCCTCGCGACCATCAACTACGAGGTCACGTCTGGGATCTCGTCGCGCGTTCCGCGCGTGTACGTTCGGTCGGCGTGAACGCTCCGGCCGCTGATTCGCTCGCCGCCGCACCCGCCCTGCGCGCCGCCCGCCGGGCCCTGGGGACCCGAGACGACGTCTGGATCGTGGGCGGTGCGGTGCGGGACGCCGCGATCGGCGGGGAGGTCGTCGAGCCCGACCTCGCGGTCGCGGGCGACGCCGCCTCGGTGGCGCGCGAGATCTCCCATGCCGCGGGCGGGACAGCGTTCAGTCTCTCCGAGGAATTCGGCACCTGGCGAGCGCTTGGCCCCGGCTGGCACACCGACGTCACGCCGGTACGTGGGGGCTCGATCGAGGCCGATCTCGCGCTCAGGGACTTCACCATCAACTCGATCGCGGTGCCGCTGGCGGATCCCGGCGCCACGCCGATCGATCCGCGCGGTGGGCTCGCCGATCTGGGCGCACGGGTCCTGCGCGCGACCTCGAAGCGCAGCTTCACGGACGACCCCCTCCGGCTGCTTCGGGCGGCCCGCCTCGCCTCGACCCTGGGACTCGAGCTCGACCTGGAGACCGTCGCGCTCGCCCGCGCAGCCGCCGGGCGCGCCGCCGAGCCCGCGGGCGAGCGGCAGCTCGCGGAGCTTCGATTGCTGGTCACCGGCTCCGATCCGATTCGCGGACTCGCCCTCCTGGACGAGCTCGGGGCGACGCCGGCGGTGCTGCCCGAGCTCGAAGCGCTTCGCGGCGTCGAACAGAACCCGAACCACCACCTCGACGTCCACAGTCACACCATGGAGGTCCTGCGGCAGCTGCTCGAGGTCGAGTCCGACCTGGAGCGGTATGCGGGTGACCGGGCGCCGGAGGTCGCGGCCCTCCTCGCCGAGCCCCTGGCCGACGAGCTCACACGCGGCGGGGCACTGCGCTTCGGCGCCGTGGTTCACGACTTCGGGAAGCCCGTCACCAGGGGCCGCCACGGCGACTACGTCACGTTCATCGGCCACGACCGCGAGGGGGCTGGGATCGTGCGCGGGCTCTGTGAGCGGCTGAAGGCGAGCCGGCGGCTCGCCCGCCACCTCCAGGGCCTCACGATTCACCACCTGAAGCTCGGCTTCCTCGCGCGGGAGCGCCCGCTTCCGCGCCGGCGCGAGTACGAGTACCTTCGCGACACCGATCCGGTCGGCGCCGACGTGACACTACTCAGCGTCGCCGACCGGCTCGCCGCCCGCGGGCAGGGCCCGATCGCGGGGCCGGACATGGTTCGCGCCCACCTGGAGCTCGCACGCGAGATGCTCGCCGCCACCCTCGACTGGCGCCGCGACGGGCCGCCGCGGTCGCCGATCCCGGGGGATGAACTCGCGGCCCAGCTCGGCATCGAGCCCGGGCCGGACCTCGGCCGGATCATCGGCGAGATCGAAGCCGCGGTTTACGCGGGCGAGGTCGAGGGCCGCGACGACGCCGTGGCGCTCGCCCGCAGAGTGGGCGGGCGCTCAGGCGCCGAGAGATAAGCTGCGCCGCCGTGGAGAAGGGCGAGTGCCTCTTCTGCGGGATCGTCGCCGGCGAGGTGCCGGCGCAGATCGTCGATTCCGACGAGCACACGGTCGCCTTCATGGACATCAACCCGGCGACTCCGGGGCATGCGCTCGTCGTGCCGCGAAACCACTCCGCCGACCTCCTCGACATCTCCGAGGAGGACCTGGCGCACGTCGTGGTCGCGGCGCAGCGGCTCGGGCGCAGGATGGAGGAGGCGCTTCACCCAGCGGGCTTCAACGTCCTGCACGCCACTCGGCCTGCTGCATGGCAGACCGTGTTCCACTTTCACGTCCACGTGATCCCGCGCTACGAGGACGATCCGCTCGAGCTGCCATACGTCCCTCGCGAGGGCGACCCGGACGAGATCGCGGCGGTCGCCGAAAGGATTCGAGGCGACGATGAGTGAGGCGCCGGTGCGGCTCGAGCGCGACGGGGCGGTGGCGGCGATGGTCCTCCACGACCCGCCCCTGAACCTCTTCGGGCCGCACACGTACGAGGCGCTGGTGGCGTGTCTGGAGGAGGTCGAGGAATCCGACGCCCGGGCGCTCGTCTGGCGTGCCGAGGGCGACGCGTTCACGGGGGGAGCGGACGTGAACGTGTTCCAGCGGGTGGTCGATGCCCTGGACCGTGGAGACGGAACACACGAGATCGCGGGCTTCGGACAGCTTCTGACCGCCGTGAAGCGGATCGAGGTACTGCCGATCCCGACCCTTGCGCTGGTCCACGGGTTGTGCTTGACCGCCGGGCTCGAGGTGTCGCTCGGCTGCGACATGATCTGGGCATCGGAGTCGGCGCGCTTCGGCCTGGTCGAGGCCGTCGTCGGCCTGACGCCGGGCGCGGGCGGGACACAGCGGATGGCCGAGCGTGCCGGGCCCGCGCGGGCCCGGGAGTTCGTGATGACGCGGGGGCTCTACGACGCTGCGACGCTCGAGCGCTGGAACGTGATCAACCGCGTGGTGGGCGACGATGAGCTGCTCGAGAAGGGGATGCGCTTCGCCCATCGGCTGGCCGAGGGCCCGACCAAGGCACACGCTGCGACGAAGCGGATCGTGCGCGCATACCTCGAAGGCGGGATCGAGGAGGCCGATCGCGTGACGCCCGAGGTGGCGGGCGGCCTGTTCGAGACCGAGGACCTGCAGCAGGCCGTGCGCTCTTTCTTGAGCGAGGGCCCCGGAAGAGCGACATTCAGGGGTCAGTAACCGGCTCGTGACGTTCGCTACCCTCTTGCCGCCGATGGCGAAGGAGGAGAAGATCGAGATGGAGGGCGAGGTCACCGAGGCCCTCCCGAACACGATGTTCAAGGTCAAGCTCGACAACGACCACGAAGTCCTGGGCCACATCTCCGGCAAGATGCGCCGCCACTACATCCGCATCTTGCCCGGCGACCGCGTGAAGATCGAGCTCTCGCCGTACGACCTCGACCGAGGTCGCATCACTTACCGGTACAAGTAGGAAGCGGCGCATACACCCCACCCAGCCGGGTACGGTCCCTTCGGAGGCGATGTTTTCCACGCTCAGGGGCAAAGCGTTGGGAGGACTGCTTGCGCTCGCGCTGGCGGTGGGCGTCCTCGTGCCCGCAGCGGCCTCAGCGAGTCTGGATGCTCACGGAAACGTCATCAAGCTCGTGAAGCCGAGCCTCAGGGCGAACGCGAACGAGAGCAGCAACTGGTTCGGCTACAACCAGGGCATGCTGGAGCGGGGCGGCAAGCGGTTCCATTCGATCGCGGGTGACTGGAACGTCCCCAGGGCCACGCAGCACAAGCGCGGGCGCGCGGAGTCGTCGTCCACTTGGATCGGAATCGGCGGAGGCTGCGTCGACGCAAGGTGCAACATCGGCGACAACACGCTCATCCAGACGGGCACCGAGCAGGACGTCTCGAGCTCGGGTAAGGGGTCTTACTCGGCGTGGTGGGAGGTGATCCCCGGCCCATCGGTCACCATCGGCAAGCTCAAGGTACGGCCGGGCGATCACATGCATGCGAACATCGCGGAGGTCAGGCCGAACGTCTGGCGGATCACGCTCCGGAACGTGACCCGCGGTCAGACGTTCCGGACGACCGTCCCCTACACCTCGACGCATGCGACGGCCGAATGGATCGAGGAGACTCCGGTCGTCGTCGGCACCAATGCCGGCATCGCCGACCTCCCGAACCTATCCAGGACGATCTTCAACGGGGGCCGGACGAATGGCGCCCCGGCGGGACTGAGGTCCTCGGAGCGCATCCTCCTGACGAGTAACAACAAGGTCGTCGGAACCCCCTCGGCGCCCGACCGACAGCACGACGGCTTCGCGCTCTGCGCGTGGTCGAACCGGTGTTGGACGCGCTAGATCCGGGACCGAGCCTCAGCGGCCCGCCGACGGCACCCGGGCCGGCTCCTCGAGCGCCTCGACCTCACTGAGCCCGCTGGCGCCCGGGCCGGCTCCTCGAGCGCCTCGACCTCACTGAGCCGCCGGCGAAGGGCACCCACGGGGCCGGCCCCGGCCGCGCCTCTTGCCACATTCCAGCCGCTCTTTCGTGACAACTCGCGTCCCACGCGTGACGTTTTCACCGCCACCATCGCCCCCTGTCCCGCGATGGTCAAAAAACCGCACCCAGGTTTCGGGAATTCGCCCATCGCTCGGGTCGTGGATTAATCGACCGCGCCATCGTCGCTTTGGCTGCCCGCCAGCATGGCGTTATCTCGCTCGCCCAACTCCTGGCTCTCGGTCTCAGTGAGCGAGCGGTGCACGCCCGTGTCGCCGCGGGGCGGCTGCACCGGATCCACCAAGGTGTCTACGCGGTCGGGCGACCTGACGTGACGATCAGGGGCAAGTGGATGGCCGCCGTGCTCGCCTGCGGTGAGGGAGCGCTCCTGTCCCACCGATCCGCGGCCACACTGCATGGGCTCCTGAACGCGCGGGGCGGCCGGATCCACGTGACTGTTCCGCGGAGGACCTCAGTCGCCCGTGCCGGCATTCATGCTCATCGCTCCACGTGCCTGGAGCCTCGAGACCGTGTCGAGGTGGAAGGCATCCCTTCGACCAGCGTCCCGGCGACTCTCCTCACCCTCGCTGCCACTGCCCCTCGCACAGTTCTTGACAGCGCCTGCAACCGAGCGGAGCTGGAGGGCGTACTCGACATGCGTGCGATTGGTGAGCTCCTGAAGCGGCGACGAGCGCACCCAGGCGTCTCTCGTCTGCGCGCCGCGGTCGATGTCGACGGTTTGGGGCTTGATCGAACGAAGAGCCGACTCGAGCGGCGCTTCCTCCACCTCGCCCGCGAGACGGGACTACCCCCACCTGCGATCAACGCCTGGATGCCGATCTCCGGCGAGGAGATGCAGTGCGACTTCGTTTGGCATCGCGAGCGATTGGTCGTCGAGATCGACGCGTGGGAAACCCATCGGACCAGAAAGGCCTTTCGGGGCGACCGTCGTCGGGATCGATTGCTCCGTCTGGCGGGGTGGGACGTGGTGCGGGTCACGGGTCACGACCTCGCGCATCACGCCGGCGAGGTCGTCGGCGAGGTCAGGACGCTGCTCGAACGGACTACATCGCAAGCGATGGTCGGATAACCGCACCTATGGGTGGGTTATTCGACCATTGGCGAGTAGGCGCCGTAACTACACCGCCGCTCGTCGCATGCCTCGCAGGGCCAGAGCGGCGAGGAGCGCCAGCAGCCCCGCGAGCGCCAACAGGCCCGGCCAGGTATCGCCCCACGTGACGCCGCCGACAAACCCCTGCCGGGCAGCCTCGACCACCTGCGTCACCGGGTTGTAGCGCGCGACCGTATGGAGCCATCCCGTGAGCAGGTCAAGCGGCGCGTAGGCGGTGGTCGTGAGGATGATGAGCAGCATGCCCGCCTGCATGAGCGGCGCCGCCGATTGCGAGCGGTAGCGCAGCGCCAGGGTCGTCCCCCAGCACGCGGCGATCGTCCCCATGCACATCACGCAGAAGACGGCGATCAGCAAGCCGCCGAAACCGGGCCACTGCACGCCGATGGCGAAGCCCACCGCCAACAGCACCGCCGCCGGAATCAGCGACCGCAGCGCCGCCGACAGCACGAGGCCCGCGAGGATCACCGGTCTCGGGGCAGGGGAGACCAGCAGTCGGTCGAACCAGCCCTGTTCGATGTCACGCGCAAGGTTCACTCCCGTAGCAGCCCCGGTGAAGCCGGCGCCCTGGAGCATGGAGATGGGAATCAGGAAGCTCTGATACGAGGCGGTCGTGAAGCCCGGCAGCAGCGACAGCTTGCCGAACACCGAGGTCAGCCCGAGGAAGAAGATCGTCGGCGCGAGCACTCCGGGGATCGCCGCACCCGGGACGCGCAGCAGCTCGTTAGCGGCTCTGCGGACGAGGGCCGCGACGGACTCGAACTGTGCCCGCCAGCCCATCAGCCACCCATCCTGAGCCGCCGCCTCAGCGCCAGCGCGCTGAGCCCGATGCCGATGGCTCCCACGAGCGCGAGCGACGCCATCGCCTTGCCGAAGACGCTCCACGTGACCGACGAGATCACGGGGTCGCGGATCCCCTCGACGATGAAGCTCAACGGGTTGTACTCGGCCACGGTGGCCGCGGGCTCCAGCATCAGGTTGTCGGGGAAGAACGCGGACGAGAGGAACAGGATCACGAAGACGAGCGGGAACAGCCCCTGCACCACCGACGCGCGTCCCGTCCGCAGCGCGACGGACGCGCCGATCCCCCCGAACGCCACCCCAGACAGCACGACGAAGAAGATCATGAGCAGCGCGCCGGGGACGCCCTCCTGAATGCTGGCGCCGAAGATCAGCCCGACGACGATGAACCAGACGGCCGCGAGGCCCGCCAGGGCCGCCGTCCCCGCCAGTCGGCCGAGAACAATCGCGAACCGGGAGATCGGCGCCGCCAGCAGACGGTCGGTGAACCCCATTTCGATGTCGACCGCGAGGGCGATCCCGCCGCTGTTGCCGGCGAGCATCGTCGATTGGATCATCGCTCCGGCGAGCATGAAGGAGAGGAAGTTGTCGACCGGCGGGAAGCCCGGAAGGTCCACGGCACGGCCCGCCCCGGCCGTCTGGATCGCCAGGAGGATGGAGGGGAAGATGATGATCGGCGCCATCAGCTGCGGGCGCCGGAACGTCTGTTTCACCGACCGCGCACCGAGCGCGGCGATCACTCGCAGGTCGGTCGCCGTCACTCGCCCTCGGTGGAGTCGGGCTCGTCCGGCTCCAGGTGATGCCCGGTCTTCTCGAGAAAGACGTCGTCGAGCGTGGGCTCGACCAGATCGAGGGCCTCGACGCTGAGGCCGGCGTCGTCAAGGGCCCGAACCACCGGCGCGATCGCCGCCGCCCCGCGCTCCACCTCGACCAGCACGGCCCCGTCCTTGCTCGGCAGCGGCATGCCGAAGCGGGCGACGATCCCCTGCGCCCGTTCCGTTCCATCTTCGCCCAGCCTGATCTCCAGATGGGGGTGCCCGATCCCGGCCTTCAGCCGGGCCGGCGTGTCCTCGGCGACGATCCGTCCCACGTCGATGATGCCGACCCGACCAGCGAGCTGGTCAGCCTCCTCCAGGTACTGCGTGGTGAGGAAGACCGTCGTGCCCTCGCCGTTGAGCTGTTCGACCTCCTCCCAGATCGTTCGCCGGCTGACGGGGTCGAGCCCGGTGGTCGGCTCGTCGAGGAACAGGACCTTCGGCTCGTGGACCAGGGCGGAGGCGAGGTCGAGCCGCCGCCGCATGCCGCCGGAGTAAGTCCCGACCTGCCGATCGGCCGCGTCGAGAAGATCCACGCGAGCGAGCAACGCCTCCGCCCTCTCTCGCCCGGTCTGGCGCCCGAGTCCGTGAAGCGTCGCCTGCAGGCGAATCAGCTCACGGCCCGTCATCAGCGGGTCGAGCGCGGCCTCCTGAAGCGCGACACCGATCGCCCGGCGCACTCCGGCGGCCTCGGCGGCGACGTCGAAGCCGGCGACTCGTGCGCTCCCGCCGGTGGGGCGCAGCAGCGTGGTGAGCATCCGGACCGTCGTCGTCTTGCCCGCGCCATTCGGGCCGAGGAACGCGTAGATCTGGCCGTCCGCGACCTCCAGGTCCACGCCGGCCACCGCCTGAACGCCGCCCTCGAACGTGCGCTCGAGCCCGTTTGCCTCGATCGCCGGCACGGCGCCAGGATAGGAGGTGGGGGCACGCGGAAATCGATCGCCGCTCGCCGATCGGTTGGCGCTACGCGGAGACGAGGCTCGGCATGGCATCGACCCATCTGCGATCGGTTGCCTGCTCGAGCTTCTCCGCGGCGTCAAGCAGGAGCTCGTCGCGTCCCCACGCCGCGATGAGCTGCAGCGCGACCGGGAGGCCCTCCGGGCTCAGGCCGACGGGGAGGCTGATGGCGGGCACCCCCGCGAGATTGGCGATTCCGGCTTGGCGCGGGTTGACGTAGTCGGCCGGGTAGACGCCCGATGGCAGCTCGACCGACGGGTCGTCGAGGCGCGGAGCGGGTGCGGCCACCGTCGGCCAGGCGAGCACATCGACGTGCTCGAACAGCTCCGCCAGCGAGCGCCTGACCAGCGTGCGGACCTGCTGCGCCTTGGCGATCGCGACCGCGGGGATCAGCATCCGGTAGCGAAGAAGGGCTCGCGCGATCAGGCTCACGTCATTCCCCAACGCCTCGACCCGCTGCGGCGTCACGTGGGCCAGGTCCTCGGTCTGGCCGATCAGGACGGAGGCGATGAGCACGTGCTCACGGCCGTCGACATTCACGTCCTCGACCTCCGAGCCGGTCGCCTCTCGGAGCGTCTCGACCGCGCGTCCGCACGCCTCGCGCACCGCCGGCTGGGTGTCGTCCCACAGCTCTCCCGGCACGATGCCGATCCGCATTTCGCTCGCGCCGCCGTCTCCCAGGACCTCGCCGAACAACACCCCGCCCAGCAGGCGGCAGTCGGCTGCATCTCGGCACAGCGGCCCCGAGACGATGGTCGTGGTCTGCGGGAGATGGTGGCCTTGCATCACCGAGCGGCCGAAAGTGGGCTTCAGCCCCGTGAGCCCGCAGTAGGCGGCCGGATAGCGAATCGACCCAACGCCGTCGGCGCCGACGGCCCCGGCGACCATGCGAGCCGCCACCGCGGCCGCCGGCCCGCTCGACGAGCCGCCGGGCGAGCGCTCGTTGTCCCAGGGATTGCGGGCCGGGCCGAAGACGGAGATGTGGCCGGTGCTCCCGGAGCCGTACTCGTGCATGTTCGCGACGCCGACGATCACCGCGCCGGCATCCCTCAGCGCGCGGTAGGGGCCCGACTCGCCACGCTCCGGCGCCGGGCCGATGTGTTGCGCCGCGCCGAGCCGCTCCGCGCGCCACGGAAGCGGCCACTCGTCCTTGATCGCGACGGGCACGCCGTAGAGCGGTCCGCGAGGTGCCTCGGCGAGCATCGCGCGGGACTCCTCGGGGAAGATCTCGACGATCGCATTGACGGCTGGATCCCGCTCCTCGATGCGCCGGAGCGCGGCCTCCAGCACCTCCTCCGGATCCGCCTCCCCCGCCGCGATCGCGGCGGCCTGGTCGCGCAGGGAGCGGTCGAGCAGCTCCACGGTGCTCAGCGCTCCGTCGCGCCCCGTGGAGGCCTCGACATGTCGTCGCCGAGCTCGTGTGGGATTCCGTCGAACCCCTCGGCCATCAGCGCCCGGAGATTGGGCCCGTAGACCGCGTCGACGACCTCGATCACCGCGATCTCCTCCTGGCTCGCCTCCAGTCCCATGAGAGCGAGCCCCGACTCGACGTATGCTCGGCGAGAGGCCGATTCGGCGGGATGACCACTTCCCGGCTCTGACGGGCCGCTCACGGCGAGGACCCTAATCGATCAGCTCGCGCGGCCGGATGGGCCGGAGCGCCCGACCGGCGCTGCTGTGGCCCGTAAGCTATGCGGTCGACGCGGCTCTGGACTGGTGGAAGGGCGATGACCGCAACCCGGCGGGGCCGCGGGTGTTTCACAAGGCCGATGGGCGATACGAGGACAGGTACCCCGAACCCCGGGCGCCGCGCGGCGTACGCGCTGGCGTTCGTCGCACTCTGCGCGGCACTCATCGCGGCGGCGATCGCCATACCGTCTGCGGGCGCCTCGCGAGCGAAGGTCATCGGGCACACCAAGCACACGCCTGGAGCCACGTGCCCGAAGCGCTGCAAGGTCGTTGGACGGGTCACCGCGTTCATGACCGTGGCCGACGGCAAGAAGCAGCCCTTCCGCGTCCCGCAGGACGGCAAGCTGGTCGCCTGGGCGGTCGATCTCGGGAAGCCCACGAACACGAAGCAGGACCCACAGCGGGACACCCTCGGCGACCTCTTCGGAAACAAGCAGTTCGGGAAGCAGCCCACCGGCCGCATCGCCGTGCTGAAGCACAAGAAGAAGCGGAAGTACAAGCTCCTTCGCGAGAGCCCGACCCAGGAGCTCGGCCGGGTCTTGGGCCGGAAGCAGCTCTTCACCCTCAACAAGCCCCTCACCGTGCGGGAGGGCAACATCGTCGCCTTCACATCGCCGACCTGGACGCCCAATTTCCACCAGCGGCACCTCGATGCGAAGGACGACAAGTGGCGTGCGAGCAGGAGAAAGGACAACTGCGCGCCCAAGAGTGGTGACCCCGAAGACGTACGCCGGTTTGCGAGGGCGAGCCACGCCCAGCAAAAAGTCGGAACAGTGCACAACTACGAGTGCCATTACACCCACGCGCGCGTCCTGTACTGGGCGTACTTGGCGCCCAGCAAGTAACCGCAGCCGGACGTTCAGCTAGTCGCAGGCGCTCCCTGGGCAGAAGTTCGAGCCCGGCTTGCCGCCGTTGTTCTGGCCGGAGCCGCCCGGCGAGGTGCCCCCGCTCGAGCCTCCGCCGGTGCCGCCGGCCGAGGTTCCGCCTGACCCCGAGCTCCCGCCGCCTCCGGAGCTGGGCTGCGTCGAAGTGCTCGTGCTGCTGCTGGTGGTGGTTGCCGGAGTCGTCGTCGTAGTCGACGAGGTCGGCGACTGAGTGCTCGTGGTCGTCGTGGGCTGCGTCGGCTTCTGCGTGCGCGTGGTGTTCGGTGCCTGAGGCACGGAGACGCTCGTCGTGTCCTCGCCGCTCCCGCCGCCGCAGCCGGCGGCGGCCAGGGCGGTGACCACGATTGCGATGAGGGCGGCCGCCGGCCGGCGCCGAAGGGCGCCTGTCCTTCGGGTCGAATGGCTCATGATGCGCCGTCGAGGGCCGGTTGCCGCAGGCCGCAGTAGGGGCAGTCGCTGATGTCCACGCCGATGAGCTGGTCGCACCGGCGGCAGATCCTCAGCTTCTCAGGAGTACGCAGGAACGCGGAGTCGGAGGGCGCCAGAGGCAGCGTGCGCGTGACGGGGAGAAGTTCCTCGCCGGTCTCGCGGTCTGTGTAGACGGCGCCCGGCTCGAGCGTCGTGAGCGCCTCGCGACCGGAGGCCGGCGCGCGCAGCCGGAAGATCTGGAGTGGGTTGTTCATCGCGAGCGCGACACGATAGCCGACGTGCGAGGCGGTCCCGGGCGTTCGGTGGCGAATAGCCTGCCGCCGGGTGAAGGTCCTCGTCTTCCACGGCTACCTGCTGCGCGGGACCGGCAGCAACGTCTACAACGCGAGCGTCGCCACCGCCCTGGCGAGGATGGGGCACGAGGTCCACCTCCTCTGCCAGGATCGCCGCGCGGCGGAGCTGCCGTGGGTGAATCGTGTCGGCAGCTGGGCCGGCGGCACCCTCCAGATCGATTCGTCGACCGGCGGGGGCGGTGCCGGTGCCGGGACCGTCACGGCCTACGTCCCGGACATCGGCGACCTGCTCCCCGTGTACGTGGCCGACGAGTACGAGGGCTTTCGCGTGAAGACGTTCCCTCAACTGAGCGAGGATGAGCTCGGGGCCTATCTCGACGCGAACGTCTCCGCAGTGCGGGATGTGGTCGTCGCGCTCGGGGGCGTCGACGCCGCGCTCGCCAACCATCTGGTCATGGGACCGGCGATCCTGGCCCGCGCCGGCCTGCGGTTCGCGGTGAAGATCCACGGCTCGGCGCTCGAGTACACCGTCAAGCCGCATCCCGAGCGCTTTCTCCCAATCGCGCGCGAGGGCATTGCGGCGGCGGCGGGGGTGCTGGTCGGTTCCGGACACAGCGCCGCCAGCCTGTGGCGCGCGCTCGACGATCCAGCCCTTCCCGGCAAGACGCGCCTGGGCCCGCCAGGGGTCGATACAGAGCTCTTCGCCCCGATCCCGCGCGCGCGGGCGGAGGGGCGGCTTCGGCAGCTCGCCGCCGACCTGCGGGCCGCGCCCGCGGAGTACTCGAGCTGGGAGCGGGACCCGGAGGCGGCAGCCGGTGCGGTCGAGCGAGTGGCCGACGCAAGCGGACCGCGCGCTGTCTTCGTCGGAAAGCTGATCGTCTCGAAGGGCATCGATCTGCTGCTCGCCGCCTGGCCGCTGGTTCACTCCGAACACCCCGGCGCGCACCTCCTGGTGGTCGGCTTCGGGGAGTACGAGGAGGCGTCGATGCGTCTGTGGTCGGCAATCGAGCGCGGGGATCTCGCGCAGGTCCGCGAGATCGCGGCGCGTGGCCGCGTACTCGAGGGTGGACCGGAGGCGCCGCTCGAGATGCTGACCGCATTCCTGTCTGCGCTCCCGAGCGACTACGCCGAGTCCGCGCGCGCGGCGGCCGGCACCGTGGCCTTCGCCGGTCGCTTGGAGCACGATGAGGTGGGGCGGCTGGTTCCCGCCACGGACGCGCTCGTCGTCCCGAGCACCTTCCCGGAATCCTTCGGGATGGTCGCCGCGGAGGCCGCTGCGGCTGGGGTCCCGCCGGTATGCGCCCGTCACTCGGGGCTTGCCGAGGTGAGCGGTGCCCTGGCGGGTCGTCTGCCTCCCGAGGTCGCGAGCCTCGTGTCGTTCGAGCTCGACCGGAGCGCCGTGCGCTCGCTGGCCGATCGCATCAAGGGGTGGCTGGACCTGGATGCGGAGACCCGCGAGCGCGCCCGGAGCGCGCTACGGGATGCCGCGAGGGGGCGATGGAGCTGGGAGGGGGTTGCGCGTACCGTCCTCGCTGCGTCGGCGGGCCGGCTGGACGATCTGCCCGAGCCGCAAGTGCCGCCTGTCACCAGGTCGAGTTCGAGCGTCTGAGGGCGCTCGGACGAGGAATAGAATGCCGCGCGGTGACCCGCGCCACGCTTGCCAGGATCATCGCCGCGATCCTCGTCCTGACCGTCGTGATGGCGGTTCCGATGACGCAGATTCATTGGAACGGAACGGAGGCATCGACCCAGGCGCACGACATCGACACGCTCCTGAACGTGATGATCATCCTGTCGTGTTTCGTGTTCTCGATCGTGCTCGTGATGCTCGGGTACTGCGTGTTGAAGTACCGGGCGAAGCCGGGCGATGAGTCAGATGGCGAGCCGATCCACGGGAACACGAAGCTCGAGATCACCTGGACGGTGATCCCCACGGTGATCGTGCTCTTCGGGGCGATCTACAGCTGGATCGTCCTCGGGGACATCGAGAGCCAGGCATCCGACAGCCTGCACATCGACGTCACCGCGCAGCAGTACGAGTGGACTTTCAACTATCCCGAGCAGGGCGGCAAGGTGGTGAGCTCCAAGGTCCTCGTCGTGCCCGTCGACAGGCAGCTCGATCTCAAGCTCACCGCCCTGGACGTTCTCCACTCGTTCTGGGTCCCGGAGTGGCGGATCAAGCGCGATCTCGTCCCGAAGGGGCCGGGCGGCAACGACGTCGACGACACCGTCGTCGTGACGCCGGACAAGGTCGGGACCTACAACGTCGTCTGCACCGAGCTCTGCGGCTTCGGCCACTCGACGATGAGGGCGCTCGTGAAGGTGGTGCCGAAGCCCCAGTTCGAGAGCTGGCTCCGCAGGCAGCCGCTCGTGAAGCCGACGCCCGGGAGCCCGAACAGCGCGTCGACCGGGACGTCCGGCCAGGACCAGTCGGTGGACCCTTCGCAGTCCGGTTCGGCACCTGACAATTCGTCCGGGAGCTCGTGAGCAATGGGTAGGCTTCCCCGCCTGAGGTAGGACTTGGCAGCGGCACTCAAGAGACCGGGATGGTGGCGAGCGGGCCTCGGGACCCTGCTGGGAGCGGCGTTCGGGTTCGCCCTTGTCGTCGCGCTCCGCAAGGCGTCCGGGCTGCCCGCCTTCCAGACCGAGCAGACCGGCTATCCGCAGGTGATCGTCCCGCTGATCACGGGGCCGCTCGGCTTCCTGGTCGGCCTCGGCGCGTTCGACTACTGGTTCCGCTGGGCCTCCGGCGCGCCGACGATCCCCGAGGACCACTCCAACCACGGCGCCTACTCGTGGAGGGACTACTTCAAGTTCAACACCGATCACAAGGTGATCGGCATCCAGTACATCGTCACCACCTTCATCTTCTTCTTCATCGGCGGGGCGATGGCGATGGTCATGCGCGCCGAGCTCGCGCAGCCCGGAACGCAGATCGTGGAGCCGGGCACCTTCAACGGGCTGTTCTCGGCGCACGCGGCGATCATGATCTTCGTCTTCGTCATCCCGGTCTTCGCCGGGATCGCGAACTATGTCCTGCCACTCATGATCGGGGCGCCGGACATGGCGTTCCCGCGCCTGAACGCGCTGAGCTTCTGGATGCTGCCGATCGCCGGGCTCATGTTCGTGGGGAGCTTCCTGTGCCCAGGCGGCGCGTTTGACGCCGGATGGACCGGCTACGCGCCGCTCTCCACCGGCGCGCCGTTAGGCCAGTCCTTCTTCAACCTGGGGGTGCAGTTCGCCGGCGCCTCATCGGTGGCCACGGCGCTCAACTTCCTGGTCACGATCATCACCATGCGCGCGCCGGGAATGAACTTCTGGCGCATGCCGCTCCTGGTCTGGGCGAACATGTCGACCTCGCTCCTGGTCGTCGCGGCGACGCCCTTCATCGCTGGCGTCCAGTTCATGGTCCTGTTCGACCGGGCCCTCCACACGAACTTCTTCCAGGTGCTGAACGGCGGCGACGTGCTGAGCTACCAGCACATCTTCTGGTTCTACTCCCACCCGGCCGTCTACATCATGATGCTGCCGGGGTTCGGGATCATCTCCGAGGTCATCTCGACCCACGCCCGCAAGCCCATCTTCGGCTACCGGCTGATGGCGCTGGCGCTGATCGGGATCGTGGTGCTCAGCTACACGGTCTGGGCGCACCACATGTTCGTCTCGGGCATGTTCGCCTGGCTGCGCGTGCCGATGATGATCACGACGCTCCTCATCGCGGTGCCAACCGGGATCAAGATCTTCTCATGGCTGGGGACGCTGTTCGGCAGCGTCCTGCAGCTGCGATCTACGGCGATGCTGTTCGCGCTCGCCTTCATCGTCACGTTCACGATGGGCGGGATCAGCGGCGTGATGCTCGGCATGGTGCCGATCGACATCCACGTCTCGGACACCTACTTCATTGTCGCCCACATCCACTTCGTGCTGTTCGGCGGCTCGGTGTTCACGATCTTCGCGGGCATCTACCACTGGTTCCCGAAGATGACGGGGCGGATGTACGACGAGAAGCTGGGTCGCTGGCACTTCTGGCTCACGCTGATCGGCATGTACGGGACCTTCCTGCCGATGCATTGGATCGGGATGGAGGGGATGCCGCGCCGGGTCGCCGACTACTCGGCCCAGTTCGGCGACTGGAACCTCTTGATCTCCTGCTTCGCCTTCCTGCTCGGCGCCGCGCAGCTGATCTTCCTCTACAACATGATCGTCAGCTGGCGATGGGGCCCGCTCGCCGGTGGCAACCCGTGGCGCGCGAAGACGATCGAGTGGCTGGTCAGCTCGCCCCCGCCCGTCTTCAACTTCGACGAGATCCCCCGGGTCGTCGGTGGCCCGTATGAGTTCGGAGTGCCGGGCGCCCGCCACGCAATCCTCGGCCCCTCCGAAGCGGAGGTGGGCCGCCCCGAACCCGCGGTGGCGGGGACCGCCGGAGGCAGAGGCCCGTGAGCGCTGCCGACCCTGGGACCGGTGCGTCCTCGAACGGCCAGGGCGGGACGGTCCTCGTCTTCCTGAACGAGGTCGCGGGCGGGCGCAGGCTGCTGGAGGCGACCCGGGAGCGGGTCGCCGGCGGCGTCGCCGAGATCGCGCTGGTAGCGCCGCAGAACCAGCCGATCGCGGGACAGATCGTGGACCGCGACGAGGTTCGCGAGGCCGCCCAGAGCCGCGTGGAGGTGACGCAGGCGGTGTTTCGCGAGTTCGGGATCGAGTCGATCGGGGCCGTCATGGACCCGGATTCGGCCCTCGCGCTCGACGATGCCATCCGTGCCTTCACGCCGCGGGAGGTGCTGCTCTCGTGCCTGTACGAGACTCGCTTCGGCTTCGCGCGCAAGGACCTCGTCGAATGGGCCAAGCAGCGGTTCGATGTGCCGATCACCCACATCCCCGTGCGCATCGAGGACGACGCGATTCGGTGGGACGTCACTCACACGCTCGTGGTCGCCACCCGGACCGTGGCGAGCGAGGAGCTGATCTCACGCCTTCTCAGCAAGGCGGCCGACCGTCCCCACCGCTACACGATCGTCAGCCCGCCGTCGGGCGGTATCACACGCGAGGAGGTGTGTCAGCGGCTTGCGCGGACGCTCGCGGAGATGTATCGCTCGGACGTCGACGCGACGGGACAGCCGATGAGCCCGGCGCCGCTGGCCGCGGTGCAGAACGCGCTCGAGCACTACCGCATCGACGAGATCCTGATCTCGACGCTGCGCGGCGAGCGTTCCAAATGGGTGGAGGAGGGCTTGCTCGACAGTGTGGGCTCGCTCACCGAAAAGTCCGTCGAGCACGTCGAGGCGGGCGACGACGTGATCGACCGCTCCGCTCCCGAGCGGACCGACGCGCCGGTTGCGGTCGGGGCCGAGCGCGATGAGGAGGGGAGTGTCGCGACCGCCGGCGGCGGCGGAACCTCCGGCGGGACCGCGGCCGGTGAGGAGCGAAGCGGCTGATGGAGTCCGCCTCGGTCGCCGCCGCCCACGAGCACGAGCATCACGGTCCTCCCGAGGCCCACGCGAGCTCACGCATCGATCGCCAGACGCTGGGGATCCTGCTCTTCATCGTCTCGGAGGTGATGCTGTTCGGGTCGTTCTTCGCCGCGTACTTCTTCATCAGGGTCGTCGCGAACGTCGGCCCCTGGCCCCCGGATGGGCTGACGCTCCCGAAGACCGTCGCCCTCGTCAATACGTTCATCCTGGTCTCGTCGAGCTTCACCGTCCACTGGGCCCTCGAGTCGATCCGCCGGGGCAACCGGCGCGGCCTGATCCTGGGCCTCGCGGCGACCTTCATGCTCGGCGCGACCTTCCTCTTCATCCAGATCAACGAGTACATCCACATCGGGTTCGCGCCGTACACGAACGCCTTCGGCTCGGTCTTCTACGGCCTGACGGGCCTACACGGGGCACACGTGACCGTCGGCCTGATTCTCCTCTCGTTCGCGAACATCCGCGCGTGGCGGGGGCACTTCACGGACAACCCGAAGAAGCACCTGGGCGTGGAGGTGCCGGGCATCTACTGGCACTTCGTCGACGTCATGTGGATCATCGTCTTCACGACGGTCTACATCCTTTAGAAACCGCTTGAATCAGCCATCGGCGTTCCAGATGGGACGGCGATGGGACATCGGACGGGACAACAACGCTTCTTGGCGCCCAGGGGTGCCTATAAACCGCCTTTGTAGACGTCGACGTCGAACTCACCCACCTCAGCTTGCGAACCCGCCGCCCTTCGGTGAGTGGCCACAGCTCGCCGAAACCCTCGGCGCTGATCTCGATCTCGACCTCGGTCCGCCGCAGTCCGTGGCCGCGCTAGACCGTCAGCACGGGCCGCTTGCCGACCCTCCGAACCCGCACCTCGATCTCATCGTCCTCGATCGCCAGGTATCCCTGCTCGATCTCCTCGACTCGACAGTCCGCTAGCTGATCTGGAACTCGCGAAACCAGGAACTTCCGCTCGATCTCGGTGGCGTGGCCCATAGGGCCCGGCGGGACTAGTGCGACGCCGGGGCCGTGGTGCCCGAGCGACTGGCGACTGGCGGCTGCTCGGCGGATCGCGAGTTGGGCCCCGGTTCCGACATGTCCTCCTGGAAGAGCGCCAGTGCAGCCCGGTAGGGCGGATGCCAACCGTCGGCGCGTCGGTTCGGGTGCCGCTGGCGGTCGGCGAGATCCACCCGCTTTACGGCCCGAGCGATCTCGCCGGCCGGCCCGGAAGCGCGAACGATGAGGCCGACATGGGCGAGATAGTCCGTTTCGGATCGAGTATCGGAGAACCGGGTCAGCAGCCTCAGCGCCCGCAGCTCGTCATCGGTGAGTCCAGTCGCCAACAGTTCCTCCTCGGAGACCGAGGACTTTTCCAAGACGTCATGAAGCCAGGCAACCGACCGGGCAAAGACCGGAGCGGCATTGGCAACGCGCCTAACGTGAAAGATCAGGGGCTCACCGGTTGCGTCCAAAGAGCCTCGGAGGGCGCGCTC